>Ga0081539_10000377_pt1 | contig 97368 bp, 87 predicted proteins | sample TabmetS4T2R2_FD_71023 | JGI IMG/M metagenome (GOLD analysis project Ga0081539, IMG submission 71023) | Tabebuia heterophylla rhizosphere microbial communities from the University of Puerto Rico - S4T2R2 | ecosystem: Host-associated > Plants > Roots > Rhizosphere ... | reverse complement strand
ATCAACAAAAGTGAAGTTCTTGAAAAAGTTTGTTCCATAATCAACGCCATAACTTATACGACCGGTAAAGTGATTAAGAAATCTTACTTCGCCATACACATTTCCCAAGAGCCTGAAAGATTCACCTCTGTTGTCTTTGTTGCGATAAACCTTAGCTAATCCGTTTTTACCGTTTCCGAAACCCGCTTTGGTACCAGCCCAATTTCCTGCAATATCATACACGGGTATTATAGGTTGCATTTTAAGTATTCCTTCAGTAAGTGTATTTTGTTCAACCTGGTTACCGTTTGGTTGACCTACGCCATTAGAAAATGCAACACTCATATTTTCTCCAAACGTAAATCCCCTTACTTTAAATTCTGTATTCGCTCTTGTTGTATAGCGTTTGTAATCGGTAAAGCGCATTGTTCCGTCCTGATTGAAATAATTAACGCTAAAGAAATATCTTCCTTTATCAGTGCCGCCGGAAACATTGAGATTATGTTCTGTTAAAGGCGCTGTATGAAAAACAGCATCCCACCAGTTGGTGCCTGGTGAAGCCGGCATAATTAAATTATTCGGATAATTGTAGCTTTCGGGATTTACCGTAAAGCCTACCTGATCGGCAGAATCGGGAAGTGGATTGACGTATTGAGGTAATACGGGTTGTGCACCGATGCCATAAATGCGGGCAATAATGCTCTTCTTATCAAGTGGCCAAAGTCCGGGATTGTTATAAGACTGATATATAAGGTCTGCATATTCCTTTGCTGTTTTTATAAGGATTTTATCATAACTATTTACGGGGGTTTGCATGCCATAATATCCGCTATATTCTACTTTTGCCTGCCCAACCTTGCCCTTCTTTGTTGTAATAATGATTACCCCGTTGTTTGCGCCGATTCCATAAGCAGCAGTAGTCGCTGCATCTTTAAGAACCTGGATTGATTCAATATCATTCGGGTTAAGGCTGCTTTGATAGGCTCCTCTTATTTGTACGCCATCAATTACAATTAAGGGATCACCCCCACCGTTGGTAAAAGTTGAGTTACCTCTTATGCGTAAACTAACGCCGCTTCCCGGTTCGCCTGATGTTGTCACTGTAACTCCTGAAGCTCTTCCTTCAACTTGCTGCAAAAAAGAAGGTGAAGCGACTTTTGTAAGATCACTCGTTTTAACAACGGAAACTGCGCCTGTTATTTCTTTTTTCTTTTGAGCAGTGTAACCCGTTACAACAATTTCGTTCAGGTTAGAAGTCGTGGTTCTTAGCGATACAGCTAAATTGGTTTGATTGCCTATTGCTATTTCCTCTTGCTGATATCCGATATAGGAAAAAACAAGCACCGCGTTTGATTTAGATACATTAATTGAAAAAGAACCATCACCCGTTGTGGTTGTGCCAATATTGGTGCCCTTTATAATTACAGTTGCTCCGGTGATGGGCTTATTGTCTTCGCGGCTGGTTACTGTTCCTGTTATGCGTTTTTGAGCTTGAATGCTGTTTACAATCAGCAAAAACATTACAATGCTAATGGCTTTTACAAGATAATGCGGTTTAAACATTTCAGTTAGTGTTTGGTGTATGATGAAATATGGAACGACAAGATCTAAACTCATTCTATTCAGTCGCAGCACTTAACCTTAAGTTTGAAAAAGAATTGCAACAGTTTATTCTCTTTCTTCAATAATTAAAACCGGAGAACTGCAAGCTTTCTCGTTATGCTTTACCAGGTCATATAGCCGTGTTAGTTATGGCAGCGCAATCTTTATGTGCAATGCTCAAGTTTTAGTTGCTTAGCATATACAAATTAGGCACTTATCTTTTAAATCAGTTCTTTCATTTGTCTCATTATTTCTTCAAAATGTCTCAATTTGCATAATAAGTGTTGTGAAGAAATGGTGTTGTTAAAGCTGTTTGCAACCGTATAGGTTCGATAGGAGATATGCGGTAAGCTTTTTAATGTTTTTCAAGAGCCCGCATCATTCAGAGTTTGAAGAGGGCTTGCATTGGTGCAAGAGGTTTTCAAGTCACGACGGTAACGTATGGCAGAGCGTATTTTATTTTAGTTTGAAGCAGAGAAATGTACTATTTTCTCATCAAGCGCAAATCATATTTATAGGGAATTTCGCGACATTATTTACACGAGTATATAAATATCAAACGTTGCTCCTGCTCAGGGAACACCATGCGCTTTGATAATACCGTTATGGTTTTTCAACTATTCTTTTGAATATAGATAAGCCGATACAAGGCGTTTGCTACTGGGTTTGGAAAAATTATATTGCTATTCTTTTGAATATAGATAAGCCGATACCCGAATACCAAAATCTAATTTAATTTCCAATCCCTTCGTTCAAACTCCGATAACTTTTTTCATTTGGTCGGTAATTAATATCGTCTCAACGATTGTAATCAATAAACCTCTTTGGATGATAGTAATATTGTATTGACAAAGCGAAAAAAAACTAAGCTGAGCAGAAAATAGTCGCAGTCTTAAGCAACGCTAAAAGTCTTAAATTATAACCCTTAATGAAACGTTTATTCCGTACCCTGTTGAATTTATTACCGTACCCTAAAACAATGACCGGACTCTTAGAAAACTGAACACTACCGTACCTGCGCAAGCAAATTCGAACCCCTTGTGAACTTAATTTAATCCGTACCCATGCAAAACACCAATGTGCATGGTTCATACTAACTAAGAAAAAATAGATAGAATGTTGACAGCAATGTCAACATTTTTGTTGTGATTAAGAAAACTCCAGTTAATAATTGTTTCAATTTAAATGCAGAAATAATATTGTTGATTAACTGTTTGTTGTTATTATAGTCAGGGAATCTTTTTTGAGATAAGTTAAGTGCCATCAAAAAAGCCACCCTGAAAAAGGCGGCTATATGCTAACAATTTTCCATCTCCTGTACTACGCTATGCGAAATAGAGACGGTTTAAATTGGTAAGTGAATATCTTATTTTAAGTCCATGCTTCCAAAGCAATCTCGCTGAAATGGCTTTAATATCCGACGAAGACGTTAGTAACGAAGATCAGTATCTCAATCATTCCTTTCACAGAAGGGCATCAATCAAAAATTCCAAATGCCCAGGGGAACATTTGGAATAACGTTGAAAACTGCTGTTAAGGGCTATTTAAACCTACTTCATGGAAGCGAATATGTTATAAGACTACGCTTTATTACCTTTATTTACCAATGGAAAAAATGTTAACCGATGCACTAACCCTGGTCAGCGGTCTTTGCTGGACCTTCGTTTATATATTGATCATTCTTCGTTCCTATCGGGACAAAACTTATGGCATGCCGTATTGGGCACTGGCATTTAATTTCAGTTGGGAATTTATTTTTTCCTTTCTCCTCAGTACACATTCACCCGACCAACAATTGCAGCTTATCATTAACCGGATATGGCTGGCTTTCGATTTTTTTATTTTCGTTGCCTATTTTATGTATGGCAAAAAGGAATGGCCATCCTCTGTTCCCAGCTCTCTTTTTATTCCCTATTCAGTTTTGGTGTTGGTTATTGGTTTTTTCTTCGTTTACCTGATCTCAGCAGAACTCGATCATTCAAAAGGAAAGTACGCTGCCTTTATTCAAAACCTGATGATGTCCTGGCTCTTCATCGCGATGCTCAATCGCAGGAGAAACAGAAGCGGGCAATCCATTGGCATTGCATTCTTCAAACTGATTGGTACACTGGCGCCCACGCTAATCTATGGTTCGGAATCCATCTTCGTTTTGTTTTTGGGGCTGAGTTGTTTCATCGCCGACCTTATTTATCTGCTGCTGCTGATTGGTATACGCCGCAACCTATTTTTCCAAAGCCCTCATTCGTATCCTCACGAACCAATTAAATAAATCCTTCAAGACAGAACCGCGTGGCGGTAGGTTTTGAATTAATTGCGAAAAACCTGGGTATTCGTAGAGATCTTAGACGTTCTCCGTATCTGCAACAACGGACGTAAATAAAAAGCTCGGCCGTGTATGCATTCAAGAACAACGCCGTGCACTTGCTGGCCTGCATTTTGTAACAGCATTATTAAAGCTTATTGTATGAACAACACAGAACAACAAAATGATAACGAGGTGCAACGCACTAAAGATGTAATTGATATCAACGCAGTAGTACCTGATGATAACAGGAAAGAGAATCTCACCACTACAGATTTTGCAGAATCTTTAAAGGATAAAGTAAAAGAAAAAGCACCTTTATCAGAATTTCCGAATGAAGAAAATAAAACGAGTAACGACGAGGCTGATGAAGATAAAGAGAAATAATAGTACGTTATAAGAAAGTTTGACAGGAAGACTGCCTGTGACCTCGGTCTTTTGCTGTGTGCAGAGGCCCTTCTCCGCAAGTATGGGTTTGTTGAAAAGTTGAAAATACTATAGCGGGGAAGAAAAGCAATGACTTATGTTTTATTGATCCTAAAAGACCAATTTATAAGTAAGTCCAAACCATCAGACAACGGCAATGAGCGACTAAATGAATTTTAGGCAATGAATGATGTTATAAAAGCCCATTTATTTTACATGGGCTTTTTCTCTCACAACAACTAAATAACTGCCTCTTCAATAATTTCTTTCGGTATAACAGAATTTAATAATCTCAATTGCCCAAAGGCTGCATAAATTTCTCTAATTTGATATCTCAACATGTCTCTTAATGGTTTTAAGGAGATAGGTTCATTTAAAATGCTGTTATAAGCATTTGAAAAGAAAGCCTCACCTTTACAACATACTTCTATTATTCTTTTATCAGAAATGTTTTTAACATATTTGCGATCTTTTTCTTTCGTATTACTAATTTTTCTTACAGCACACTTAATCCTAAGCATATGTAATTGAGAATGCAGTTCGCTCTCATATTGCTTTGTTTTTAGAGCAATATTTCTTATACTCATTCTGATATTTTTGTCTCTTATTCGCTTTGCTATACTCTCAAATTCTTCACAAGCGTGATGCAGGAATGATGTCAATCTGCATAGCTTATTTGGTATTACATTATTTACTCTTTGCATAAGACAGTTTATTTAAAGGATGATAAAAGATAAACGCCTCAACATTTATACCATAGAATCATTAAATAGGTTAAAGTAAAAACAATGGTATTTATAGAAATATGAATGAACATTCGTGTAAAAGAATGATATTCTGCTTCGCCCTTAACCAGACCCTAATGAATAGCATAGGTATAAATAGCTTGTACCGAACTATATAAAATTATATAAGTGCTTATACATTTTATAAATACCATATAAACTTTAATATGCCTTGCGTATATCGCAAATTTCGTGTTGCAAAAATAACAGCTATTTATAGTGTTTTGGTTGACTTGTTTCTTGTTAATCGAACAATGAAATCATACCTGATGGTAAAAATGTTTTCGTCAGAAGCATATATTCGGTATGCAACGCTTTCTGTTATTTTGATGTCAAATGCTCAAAAAAATTACGAAATGAAAAAACATCTAACAGGTAAAACAGTAACCATCGTCTATTTTCTTATTGGCTGTATTGTTGCAGGTTGCTCTAAAGAGGCTGATGTAAAACCTTCTCTTTTCAGTTCTAAAGAGAGTCAAATATTGCAAACAAAAGACAATGCAGTACCGGATACACTGGCAATCGTACGCTTCTTAAGACAGCCCTTTATTTCGCAGGTAAACACAACAACCCGTACAGATAGCACTGTATTAATTTTTGATTTCACGTTGAGAAAAAATTTTATGAAGGGTGAAAAAAATTCCGTATCCATAGCTTACGGTGATCCGCAGTTTGTTGACAGAGGGTGGAAATATGAAATAACTATTGACACAAAAACCAGTAAGATTTTGCTTTCGCCTAATGACAAAATGAAAGCAGAGATTGTTGGCGGCTCTTTTAAAACTGTATTAGCTACTTTCGATCAATCAACACAAAATTTCAATTTTATAACAAGGTTTGAAGAGTTGAACGGTAACAAGAGTGAAGTTGCCGAAACTATTTTTCCCAAATAACGTTCTCAAATTTTCTTTAATTATTTCGTTCGTTGCAGGTGTTGGCACCTGCAACGTTCATTTAATTTATAGGCGGTTATCAACAAATGAGAGAAAAATTGCAAAATAAAATTGTTTCAATTTTTGTTGATCACATTAGGGGAGATACCTTTTGCTTTAAAATTACTGCTTACAAACTTCAAAATTTATTTTCCTTGTCGTGCGCAACGCATGCTATGATGCAACACAATGTATCTTACATCTTATTTCAACGTCTACATATTTTTCGCTTTCGCTGCAATAACAAAACGTAAATGGGGAGGATATTATCAAATCATCAATACAACTTTATATAATGTAGCCGCTTTTGACCCTTCATCACAATCATATACTTACAGCATCAATCAAAATGCCGGTACAAAGGTAAAAACAGCAGGCCAGTATTATTCTGTTCAGTTTGGAGTGAGGTATTCGTTCTAAGCATCATCCTCCTTAATAGTGAAACATCAATCATGAGACATGAGAATTTCTCACCGTTGGTATTCTTATTTTCTAAATCTTTCACTCACTACCAACTCTTTGCTTCCTGTTGCGTATGTGTAAAATCCTTCACCGCTTTTTACTCCAAGCTTTCCTGCCGCTACCATGTTTACCAGTAAAGGACATGGCGCATATTTAGGGTTGCCGAAACCCTCATACAAAACTTTTGAAATACTAAGGCAAACATCAAGACCAATAAAATCTGCTAATTGCAAAGGCCCCATCGGATGTGCCATTCCAAGTTTCATGATGGTATCAATTTCATCCACTCCGGCAATGCCTTCATAGAGACTATAAATAGCTTCATTTATCATGGGCAGTAATATCTTGTTGGCTATAAAGCCGGGATAATCATTAACCACACAGGGCACTTTGCCAAGCTGCTTACTTAACTCAACGATTGTATCGGTTACTTCTTTTTTTGTTGCATAACCATTAATTATTTCAACGAGTTTCATGACAGGAACCGGATTCATAAAATGCATGCCTATTACAAGTTGCGGCCGTTTTGTTACTGCTGCAATTTTTGTTATGGAAATAGAAGAAGTATTTGACGCAAGTATTGCTTCAGGAGGTGCAGCTTCATCTAATTGTTTAAATATTTTCAGTTTTAGTTCCGTGTTCTCGGTTGCTGCTTCTACTATAAGCTTCACATTCTTTACACCTTCCGTTATATCGGTTAATGTTATAATTCTTGATAAAGCTTGTTGCTTTTGTTCGTCGGTGATAGAACTCTTTGCAATTTGCCTGTCAAAATTTTTTGTAATGGTTTGAATAGCTTTTTCTAATTGTTGCGCACTCACGTCAATTAGATTTACAGTAAAACCATGTTGTGCAAACACATGTGCAATGCCATTACCCATTGTGCCGGCACCGATAACTGAAACTGTCTGAACCATGATTTATGAGATTTGAATGATTACTTGAAGAGAGCAAATGTAAGAAGTGTTAAATCATGATTTAAATGATTCAAATGATTCAAATGATTTTATATGAGAAGCAAGTGTAAGAAGGCTTGAATGTTCAGTGCTCGACGAATAATACTCAATCTTCTGTTTGTTGTTTGTGATTCGTCGTTGTTGTTGTGGGACTTCCGGGACTTGTGTGACGATAGGCTTTGCCCAGCCGGTTTATCTTGCCCCGCTAATGATAGCAACAACTTATAATACGTAAACGCTACAGCTCAATTGAAAGTAGAAAGTAAAAGTGATTGCGACGCAAGGGACGATGCCATGAAAAGCTGAAGCTGGTATTAAAAGAAATCATCAAAATCATTCTAATCACTAAATCAGCGGTCAATCCTTTCTCTTAAAATCTCCCCGCTTCCATGCTTCAATAAACTTTGCCCATGCTATGGGATTGAAAATATTTTGTGGTGGTGCTTGCCCCATATAAGAATATTTCGTTGCCTGCTGCCGCATTTGTGCAGCCACCGCTTCGCGACCATCGGCAGGCAAGGCAGCAATCAATGCACGACGTTTTGCTTCTTCTGTATTTTCACGTGCAATTTCAATTTCATCGGCAGGAACATCGGTGTTTACAAAATCGCGTTCAAATTGCGAACGCGTAGGTCGCGGTTTTAAAATAGTTGCCGGAAGATAGGCGGTATCGGTTACCATCAACTGTATCACACTATATTGATTACCCGGCAAATTTGTTGGAATAGTAATTTCTTTATCCTTAAAACCAATGCATGAAAAACGAATGCGATCTCCCTTTAGCACAACAATTGAAAATACACCATGATCGTTGGTGAACGTTCCGCGAAATTTATTTTCCACTATCACACTCGCTGCAGGAATTGCTTCAAGACTATCGGCAGTCATAACCACACCATACAATTGAACAACAGAATCCTGATCGTTGTTATTTTGATTTTGTGCAAAACTGTGTGCAGACGTAAAAAGGGAGAGTATGAAAATGATGTATCGTAAAAATTTCTTCATGCAAAAATGCAAGCCGGTTGTTTAAAACAAAATAACCTCTTTAAGGAGTAATTTTGCAGCAAAATAATTCTTTTTAACAAAAATATGTGCGATGACAGAATCAGACATTTTGAAAGCATTGAGCAACGTTCAGGAGCCCGATCTCGGAAAAGATATTGTTACACTTAACATGGTAAAAGATATAAACATCAATGGGAATGACGTTTCATTTACCGTTGTGCTAACCACACCTGCATGCCCGCTGAAAGATATGATTGGAACAGCTTGCGTAAATGCGGTAAAGCTGCTGGTGAATAAAGCAGCGAACGTAAAAGTGAATTTTACTTCTAATACAACTTCAATAAGAAAAGATACAAAGCAGATATTACCAGGCGTAAAAAATATTGTTGCAGTGGTGAGTGGCAAGGGCGGTGTTGGCAAAAGCACCGTGGCTGCAAATCTTGCGTTGGCATTTGCAAAAGAAAACGCAAAGGTTGGACTGATGGATGCAGATATTTACGGACCCAGTGCGCCGATGATGTTTGGTGTTCGAGGCGAGCGACCTATGATGAGAGACGTAAATGGTAAACCTATGATTGTTCCGCTTGAACGTTATGATATTAAGTTAATGAGCATTGGTTTGCTTGTTGATGAAAAGAGTGCGGTGGTTTGGCGCGGTCCTATGGCAAGCAGTGCTATCCGTCAGTTTGTTACCGATGTTGATTGGGGCGATCTCGATTATCTTGTAATTGATATGCCACCCGGCACCGGGGATATTCATTTAACGCTTATTCAAACGGTACCCGTTACGGGCGCCATAATCGTTACAACGCCGCAGAATGTTGCCGTTGCCGATGCAAAGAAAGCCATTGCGATGTTTGGTCAGGCGCAGGTAAATGTGCCCATCATCGGCATCGTCGAAAACATGGCGTACTTTGTTCCTGAAGAGTTGCCCAACAGCAAATATTACATCTTTGGAAAAGAAGGCGGCAAGCGGCTTGCAGACGAATATGAAATTCCTTTTCTCGGTCAAATTCCGTTAATACAAAGCATTCAAGAAGGCGGCGATATTGGTGTGCCCGCAATGATGAGTGATAATCCCACAAGCATAAAAGCATTTGAAGATTTTGCAGGTCTTGCAGCACGTAACATCGCGATGCGCAACGCGAATATGCCAAAGACAAAGATTGTAGAGATGGTAGAGTAGGGAGTTGGATGTTGGATGTTGGATGTTTGATTGTGTTAATTGTGTTCTATCGCTTAGAGATATTAACTTGAGAGATATCACATCTCACGTCGGTCGTTTCACTGTTAACAAAGCATAGATTAATCTTCAATTGCTTTTATTACAGTTTCATCCAAGGGCGAAACAGCAGGTCCGAAATAATTTACAAGCACACCATCTTCGTTCACGAGATATTTTGCAAAATTCCATGAAGGTTGTTCATCGTTCCAACCGTTTTTGTTTTTATTGGTAAGCCAGTCAAAAACTTCATTTTGATTTCTTCCTTTTATAACACTGCTTTTCTTTATCAATGGAAAGGTTACACCGTAATTTATTTTGCAAAACGCTGCTATTTGTTCGTCAGTTCCTTTTTCCTGTTCTTTAAAATCGTTTGCGGGAAACCCAATTATCACCAGCTTGTTTTGATATTGCTTGTATAATTTTTCGAGTTCTTCGTACTGACCTGTATAACCGCAATCGCTTGCAGTATTTACCAAAAGAACTTTCTTGCCTTCAAGTTCTTTAAAGTATAAATTACTTCCATTGTTGGCAGTTGCAGTGAGATTATAAAACGGAACAAGTGGTAATTTTTTTGAAGAATTATAAAGTATAAGCTTTTCGGAAGAATCAATCGCCTTTACTCTTCTAAAGAGAGGGTAAAAAAATTTGAGAATTATTTGTCTAAGCGTCATGATGAATAATTTTTTGCTTTTTAGTTTGCTTAATATGAATCAAACGCCTAAAATATAAAACACAAAATGAAACACAAAACTCCCTACCCTCTCATCACCGAAAAATCTTTAAAAGTCGCTTCTTCTTTTTTTGAAACAACAACATTTGTCACCAAAGCTTTTGGCGGGCCTTGATGACACCATTTAATAAATTGTTGCACTGCATCATCGCTGCCCGATGCTATTGCTTCAACCTCATCATCGGGTGTATTTTTTATCCAACCTTTCACACCAAGCCTATCAGCTACATCTTTTGCAGTGGCGCGAAAAAATACGCCTTGCACTCTTCCTTTTATAAGTAAATGAACCGTTGCCATGTAAAAAATTTTTGTGAGTAAAAGTTAAGCATCAGCCAAAAACTGCCTCCGCAAAATTCATAATTATTAGGAAATTTGTATAACAAGTTGCTGATATGAGAACAATAAAAGCCAAACATAAAGCAGAGTACGAGCCAATTGCCGATCTTGTAACATATCGCGCAATGCCCACACGGTTAATGCCAATGAACGAACTCGACCCTTTTATTTTTTTGAATCATCATGGATGGCAGGAATATCCGCCAAACAACAGCGGGTTGCCGTTTGGTCCGCATCCGCACCGAGGTTTTGAAACAGTAACATTCATCATCGAGGGCGACTTGATGCACATAGACAGCAGCGGCGAGCAAAGCATTATAAAAGCTGGCGGTGTGCAATGGATGACTGCAGGCAGCGGTTTAATTCATGTAGAAGCTTCGTCCGAAGAATTTAAAAAGAATGGCGGGCCTATTGAGATTTTACAGCTTTGGATAAACCTGCCCGCAAAACATAAAATGACAAAGCCGAAATATATAGGGCTTCAACAGCATGAAATACCAAAAGTTTCATGGGATAATGGAAATGTAACTGCGCATATTATCTCGGGGTACTGGACGAATATAAAGGGTCACATTGAGCCGCTTACTGATGTACATCTTGCAAGCATCGAGTTTAAAGCGGGGGGCAAACTAAGCATGCCTGTTGACAAGGATAAAAATGTTTTTCTCTACATCGTTAAAGGCAAAACGCTTGTAAACGGCGAAGATGCAGAAATGCACCATCTTGTGGAGTTCAGTCACGAAGGCACCATGATAGAAATAAAAGCTCTCACCAATGCGTTGCTGCTCTTTGGTTTTGCAACACCTTTTCACGAGCCCTTCGCCGCTTATGGTCCTTTTGTGATGAACACCCAACAAGAAATTATGCAGGCGTATGAAGATTTTCATGCCGGAAAATTCGGAAATGAAATGGTGCCTGCATAGGTACTACTTTTGCTACTCTACTTCTGTGAGCTTTGTAAATTCAGAGCCGTTAAAAATGCGAGCAAGATCGTTGTTGTGTGTTTTTTTCCATTGTTCAACGTTGCCTTCAGATACAATTCTCCAAAAATTTTTCGATTTCAAATCTTCATAGTCGCCGGTTCGTATAAACAAACCAACAATGGGATTGCGTGTTTTAAAATGAATTTTCACGGCGTTTTTGTGAACAGGTTTCGCCTCAACAATTTTTTCGATTTGTTCGTTCGTCATGTGTGTATCAATTTCGCGGAAGGTAGTTTATTTATTTCACATGGATATTTTAGCCTTGGAAAGAAGCATTTTTTTTATGACACGAGCCGAAGTTTTTTATGGCATCGCCGGTTGTGTCACTCACTTAAACGTTCTGAATTTTATTGAGCTTTAATCAATGGCGAAGAATTAGTTCTATTAGCTAAAGAGCGAAATATTTTTTTCTCAAACAAATGCGATAAATGATTTAACTAAACAACATCGAATCTTAAATTAAGAACTATGTTTTAAAGGTAGCTCCTGCAGTGCTCTAATTCCATTTATTATCGGGACTACTGAGATTCCGTTCTTCTCTTGCGTGTTGAATCTTGTTCGCTACATTTGTTTCTATGAAAAAATACTTTCTTCTTTTTGTTTTATCCTCGTCAGCAATTTTATTTGCTCACGCACAAATCGCAGGAGCGGGCAAAGAAGTTGACCCTTATCACTACACTTCACTAAAATCTTTAACATATAACAAAGCATGTGTAGCAAGCGCACACCCGCTTGCAAGCGAAATCGGTGTTGCCATTATGAAACATGGCGGTAATGGTTTCGATGCAATGATTGCAACACAACTTGCACTCGCCGTTGTGTATCCCGGCGCAGGCAATATCGGTGGCGGCGGCTTTTTAATAGCAAGAAAAAATAACGGAGAACTTATAGCATTGGATTATCGTGAAGCTGCGCCATCAAAAGCATCAAGAGATATGTATCTCGATAAAAATGGCGATGCCCAAAATGAGTTATCAGAGAACGGGCATCTATCATCCGGTGTGCCGGGAACTGTTGCTGGTTTATTTGCAACACTAAAATATGCAAAGCTTTCTTTTAAAGAATTAATTCAACCCGCGATTGATTTAGCAGAAAATGGTTTTGTGATAACACAAAGTGAAGCAAGGAATTTAAATGCCACAAAAAACGAATTTTTGAAATACAGCACCAAACCAACTGCATTTGTAAAAGAGAGACCATGGAAAGCCGGTGACACTTTGTTTCAACCCGAATTGGCTGAAACACTTAAACGCATAAGAGACAATGGCGCAAAAGGTTTTTATGAAGGCGAAACTGCAAAGCTTATCGTTGAAGAAATGCAAAGAGGCAAAGGTCTTATAACACTTAACGATTTAAAAAATTACAACTGCAAAGAACGCAAACCGATTGAGTTTGATTATCGCGGTTATCATGTCATCAGTTTTCCGCCACCAAGCAGCGGTGGAATTTTGATTGCACAGATGTTGAAGATGGTTGAAAAATATCCCATGAGTTCCTATGGTTTTCAAGCAACGAGGAGTGTGCAATTAATGATTGAAGCAGAACGCAGAGCTTACGCAGATCGCGCAGAACATCTTGGCGATCCTGATTTTTGGAAAGTGCCTCAACAAACTTTAATAAGCGGTTCATATCTCACAGAACGTATGAAAGATTATGATTCCATTCACGCATCAAAAAGTGCGAACATAAAAGCAGGTGTTATACGAGAGAGTAAAGAAACCACACACATCAGCATTTTTGATGAAGAAGGAAATATGGTTGCCGTTACCACAACACTCAACAATGGTTATGGAAGCAAAACTGTTGTAGGTGGTGCAGGTTTTTTATTGAATGATGAAATGGATGATTTCAGCATAAAGCCAGGAGTGCCCAACATGTACGGCGCCATCGGTGGAGATGCAAATGCAATTGAACCAAACAAAAGAATGTTGAGCTCAATGACGCCGACTCTTGTTTTGAAGAACGATAAACCATTCATGGTTGTAGGAACACCCGGTGGTACAACTATTCCTACATCCGTATTTCAAAGCATTGTGAATGTAATTGATTTCAGCATGAACGCAGATGATGCCGTAAACAAACCAAAGTTTCATCATCAATGGTTACCCGATGAAGTAATGCTCGAAAAAGGATTTTCTGAAGAAACAAAAAATGCGCTGAAGAATATGGGGTATATATGCGTGAATGAAAATTCTATCGGAAGAACAGAGCTGATAAAAATTTTGTATAGCGGCTCATCAAATCATCTTTCATTGGAAGCCGCAGCAGATAAACGTGGTGATGATAGTGTGGCGGGATATTAAGAATTGTCTGAACCAAGATTTATAGGACTTAAAAGATTAAAAGGAAGAACCCATACAATGACAAGTTAATTTTCTTTTTCACAACCTCGCATCAAACATCAACGCTAAACAGTTTAAGAAACGTGAGATTTTTTTAACCTTATGCCTTATACCTTACACCCTTCACCTTACAAATATTTCCTATTTTGCGCTTTCTTCAAATCCCCAGGCTGCATGAATATTTTTATTACAGGTGCTACAGGGTATGTTGGAAATAATCTTGCAAAACGCCTTGCCGGCGAAGGTAATATCATTCATGCGCTTTGCAGGTCGCGCAATAAACAATCACTTCTCGCACATGGCAATATCAAAATTTTCGAAGGAGACATTACCGATGCAGCATCTGTTGAAGCAGCAATGAAAGATTGCCAACAGATATATCATCTTGCCGCTTATGCAAGAGTATGGGCAAAAGACAATTCTACTTTTTATAAACTAAATGTTGAAGGCACAAAAAATGTCTTGGACGCTGCGGTAAAACAAGGCGTAAAAAATATTGTATTTACTTCAACAGGTGGCGTGCTGGGACCATCAAACGGAAAACCTGTAAAAGAAGACGATGCAAGATTTGGTAATGTATTTAACGAATATGAAGAGACAAAAACACAAGCTGAAGAATTATGTAAGCAATACTGTAACAAATACAATGTTCGAATCGTTATTGTAAATCCGCCGCGTATTTATGGACCGGGTATTGAAAGCGAAAGCAATGCTGTAACAAAACTGATGAAGCTATACATGAAAGGCAAATGGAGAATTATGCCCGGCGATGGTAAAAGAACAGGTAGCTATGTTCATGTAGATGATGTAGTGAATGGACATATACTTGCCATGGAAAAAGGGAGAAGCGGTGAACGGTACATTCTTTCCGGGGTAAACGCATCGTACAATGAATTTTTCGAAACGCTTGCAAGAATCACTGGCAAAAAGGTTACTTTGTACCAATTTCCTGTTCCGTTAATGATGATTGCCGGCTACGGAATTATGGGTTATTCAACGCTTACGGGGAAACCACCGCTGCTCACACCAAAATGGATAAAAAAATATTTGTACGATTGGTCGCTAAGTTGTGAAAAAGCCCAAAGAGAACTTGGTTACACTTATCGTTCACTTGAAGAAGGGCTAAAGCAAACTGTTGAATGGATAAAACAAAACAGTTAATTCAGTTATAATGGGAATGAAACAAAACATACAAGAAGATAATTCTGCCATAAGTGCTAAATCACCTTCAACTGAACATGTCGCTTTTCAGGATAAAAAAATCACGTCACACGAATCTGCATCAAGTGTTTCGCTGCATGCGGAGAAGCTTAACGGACATTCCAAAGCAGAGTTTCAAAAAAATAGCATGTACGCACTTATTACAGGTGCAAGCTCTGGTATCGGAAAGGCTTTGGCTTTAGAATGTGCCTCAAAAGGAATGAACATTTTGCTGGTGGCACTCCCCGGCGATGAATTGTATGCAATGGAAAAACAAATTTGCAGGCAGTTCAATGTAATGTGTCACAGCTTTGGCGTTGATCTGTCTGTGCATTGCTCCTCTGCTGCCGTGCATAACTGGGTAAAGGAAAATAATTATAAAGTAAATATTCTTATTAACAATGTGGGCGTGGGCTCTAAGGGTGCGTTTGAACAATTGACTCCCGATTTTTATTACACGCAAATTCATTTAAATGTAATAACAACGTGCATGATGACGCGTTTGTTTATTGATGACTTGAAAGCAAATGCGCCGTCGCATATTTTGAATGTGGGCAGCCTCGGTGGTTTTTTTATGTTACCCAATAAAATTGTTTACTCTGCCACTAAAGCTTTTGTGTATGCTTTTAGTCAGGGCTTGCGCATGGAGCTTGAATGTTCAGGCGTTACTGTAAGTGTGTTATGCCCGGGCGGAACCGATAGTAACGAAAAAACAACTGCTATCAACAAAGATTTAAAAGGGCTTGCAAAAATTTCCATTCTTCAGCCTTACGAAGTTGCCGCAGAAGCCATTGATAAAATGTTGAAGGGCAAAGCAAGAATTATTCCCGGTTTTATAAATAAGCTCTCTTATCATATTGGACGATTAACTCCCGAATTTCTTCAGCGCATATTTATTGCAAGAACATTTAAGCATGTAAAGAAACATGAGTATTCGTGTTGAAGTGATGATTTTATTTTTTATGGATATAACAATAACTCCTTCGTTTTTGAGAATCCCGAACACGATTTTCCTAAGAGAATAATTTATGAATTAGTGTCAAAAGATCCTATTCATGCTTATATTGATAATGGAATTAATTCCACAAAAAGAAGCGATTATTTCTACAGAAGAATTAATTGAAGAAGATTCTGCTAATCAGGAAACAGCATTTTATCAACGTTCGGAATAATCTTTAATGCATTTTTATAATATACTTTCTTTAAAATTTCATCGGATAACCCTATGCCATACATACGCCAGAAAGCATGATATTTTTTGTGATAAGGAAAATATTCATCTTCTGTTTCGAGTATTCGAAAATAAGTGACGTATTCATCAGGCGCCCAACTGTCTTTGCCAAATAAAATTCTGTCCTGATACTTTTCGAAAAATGCTTTTGCTGCACGGGGCTGCCGTCCAAGTTCTGCAATCACTGCCCCAAATTCAGTATAAACATTTGGCATTGAATCGAGCAACTTTCCAAGCGTTGCAAGGTCATTTGCATACCAGCCAAAATGTGCTGCAATGAATGTTGTGCGTGGATGTTTTTTAAACATGCGATGTTGCTCTTCAATTAATTGCTGCCACGGAACAGGATTATTTGATCCGCGTTTTCTTTCAGGATGTGTAACCAGTTCAAGCCAGCGTTCGTTGTGCTCATCAACATCATCCCAAAAAGATTTCGGATCGGCAGTGTGAATCAGCACGGGAATTTTCAGCTCCGCACATTTTTCCCAAATGGCATCAAGCCTTGCATCATCAACCTGTACACGCTTGCCGGTATTGTCTTTTACAGAAAATCCAAGATTTTTAAAAATCTTCAATCCGTTGGCACCATGTTTTACATCTTCTTCTAATTGCCTTACAGCTTTTTGTATCCAACCGTTTTCACCAATACCATTGAAATTAATATTAGCAAATACAATGAATCTGTTTGGATATTGCTGCTTTACATTCTCCGCCATTTGTTGTAATTCATTGCCATTACCGCCGCTAAGGTTTACCATTACTTTCATGTTCAATCCATCCATATCTTTTATCAAACCGTCAAGACTTCCGCTGCCCATATTCCATTGATGATTATGCACATCAATAAAAGGAAACTTTGCAAGAGTAAGATGATGCTCTGGCACAACAAGTGTAGAAACAGGATCATACTTTTCAAAATCCATGTGTTGAGAGCTTTGGCACTGTGCGGTATGTAATGCGAAGAGACATACAATTGTGAGTAAAAAACGATTGCTCATGGCAGTTACTTTTCTATGAAATTATTTATGCAGCACTTATTCCGATTACCACTCAACAATGTTAACAGGATTTTGCACCAGCAGAAAATTTTTTTGAAACTGCACTGCTTCTATTTTGATTTTCGGTGCTGCCGCATTCGCATTTTTGTATTTGTTTGGTGTAACGAGTTTCTATTATCTTCGCTTTTTAATGAAACTTTCTACTCCACACCTGCTGGGTATTAAAGACCTTACCAAAGGAGATATTGAACTTATTCTTTCCACTGCTCAACAATTCAAAGAAGTTTTACAAAGACCGGTAAAAAAAGTTCCTTCGTTGCGTGATGTAACCATTGTAAATCTTTTTTTCGAAAACTCAACCCGTACAAGAATGTCATTTGAACTTGCCGAAAGAAGATTGAGTGCAGACACACTTAACTTCACTGCAAGCGCTTCCTCTGTAGCTAAAGGAGAAACGCTGCTCGATACAGTAAATAACATTCTTAGCATGAAAGTAGATATGGTGGTGATGCGGCACAGTGCTTCAGGTGCGCCACATTTTCTGTCAAAGCATATACCGGCAGCGATTGTAAATGCAGGTGATGGCATTAATGAGCATCCCACACAGGCTTTGCTCGATGCTTATTCAATGATTGAGAGGAAACAAAAGCTTGAAGGGCTAAAAGTGGCAATCATTGGTGATATTATGCATAGTCGTGTTGCACTAAGTAATATTTATTTGCTTACAAAAATGGGCGCAGAAGTAATGGTTGCAGGACCGCCAACATTAATACCGAAATATATTTCAGAAGCTTTCGGTATAAAGGTTGAGTACAATGTAATGAATGCAATTAAGTGGTGCGATGTTGCAAATGTTTTACGCATTCAGTTGGAGCGGCAAAATCAACCATTGTTCTCATCTTTGCGCGAATATAATCTTGCGTATGGCATCAAGCGCAGCATGCTCGAAAAGCTGGATAAGGAAATTATCATCATGCATCCGGGACCTATCAATCGTGGTGTTGAGTTAGACAGCGATGTAGCAGATGGTCCTTTTTCAATGATATTAAATCAGGTTGAAAATGGAGTGGCTGTGAGAATGGCTGTGTTATACTTACTTGCAAACAGAGAGAATTAGAAAGAATTTTTTTGAGCCTGACTAAATTGCTGCCACGAATCTTTCGTTCCCGTGCAGGACTCTTGCACGTTCTGTTCTTTACTAAGCAAAGAGTGATTTTAATTTATAATTTGTAAACGCTTCCACCTAAAATGATAAATCGCAAACAGTAATTCTTAAATTGTAAATTCTAAAGCATGTCTCGCATTTGCTTATTTCCCGGTACATTCGATCCTGTAACATTGGGTCATGTTGATATTATCAATCGTGCGCTTCCTTTGTTTGATAAGATAGTGATTGGCATCGGCATCAACTCATCAAAAAAGCCAATGTTTTCGCCCGAACAAAGAATGCAATGGTTCGAGGAAATTTATAAAGATGATGAACGTATTGAAACAAAAATGTATGAAAGCCTTACAGTAACATTCTGCAAAGAAATAGGAGCGAAATATATTTTAAGGGGCATTCGCTTTGTAAGCGATTTTGAATATGAAAAAACAATTGCTGATGCAAACCGTACTCTTGATAAAAATATTGAAACAATTTTCCTTACAGGCGAGCCGCAATATACTTCAGTGGCTTCAACTATTGTACGAGATATTTTGAAACATGACGGCGATGCTTCTCCATTTTTGCCCGAAGCGGTGATAAGGTCTTTAAAGCATGGATAACCAATATCACGTTTGTCGTTTCACGTCTCTCACGAAAAGAACTAACAAATTTACGCCATGAAAAAAATTTACCACCTAAGCACCTGCGATACTACTCAAAACATTTTAAAGGAAGTTGAGGCAACAAAAAAGGGTGCAGAACTTCAGGATATAAAGACAGAGAAAATTACACCTGAACAATTAGATGAGATGAAAAAATTGGCAGGCAGTTATGAAGCGCTTTTTAGCCGCCGCGCTTTAAAGTATAAGAGCATGGGGTTGAACAAAAAGAACCTTACCGAAGAGGATTACCGCAAATTGATACTTGAAGAATATACTTTCTTAAAACGTCCGGTAGCTATTGTAAACAATCAAATCTTTGTTGGCAATGCACCAAATGTTGTTCAGCAATTGAAGAAGGCGTTATAATGTTTTTTTATAGATTGAATGTTTGTGTTCAATGTTTGAGTTTTAGAAGACAAGGTGAATTTGTTTCTATCCTCATGACTAACAATTCGCAAAATTCCCGATCACTATGCTTCCATCTCGTTCCACGCTTTAATAATTTCTTCCGCATGCGCTTTGTTTTTTGGTCGTAAAAATATTTTTTTGATAATTCCTTTTTCATCAATCACAAATGTTGTACGCAGCACGCCCATATACTTGTGACCAAACAATTGCTTTTTATCCCATACACCATACTTCTCAAGAATGGTGTGCTTTGTATCTGCGATAAGTGTGTAAGGCAATTGGAATTTTGTTTCAAACTTTTTATGGCTCTTTTCATTATCCGGACTTACACCGATTACTTCAAAACCCTGCTGCTTAAGCAAGCTGTAATTATCACGAAGATTGCACGCCTGAATAGTGCAAGTGGGTGTATCATCTTCAGGATAAAAAAATAAAACAACTTTCTTTCCTTTAAAATCAGCAAGCGAAACCTTATTTCCATTTTGATCAACACCTTTAAATGCAGGCGCTTTATCTCCTTCCTTTAACGTTACCATAATTGATTGTTTCAATAAAGTTATCGCGTAAATGTGTATGTTTCATTCGTGACGTTGCCTGCAAAATCGGTGAGAGAAACTTTTAGAGTGTGTATGCCTTTGCTGCAATATTCATCAAAGGTGTAAATGAAATTGTTGCCTCGCTTTGCAAACAACAACCACCGGCCGTCAAGCTCCGCACGAAAATTACCAAGCTCGTGAAGATTATCGTTGCCTCTTAACACCAATGCTTTCGCCTTAGCTAACGATGCATTGCTCTTCCATCCAACAGGCACAATTGTTGGCGGAACAGTATCAATAAGCAATTGCACTTTGCCCAGTTTATTAAAGCGAGCTGTCATCCAATCTTCAGCCCATCCGTCTTTTGCTATATATTTATTAGCACCACTTATTAATTGCATTACCACTTTATTACGTAAAGGATCATTTGCAGCAAGCGTCGTTTTCAATTGCACAGTAAAAGAATCATGTACAGGAACTGTGTTGTTGTGAAGCATGGCAAGTTCTGATGCTACACTGCTGCCACTGGCTACAATTTCATTTAACACAAAAGGAACAACATCGTAAAATGCATTCGCGCTAAAAATAACTTTTACATTGTTACCATTCACAATGTTTTGCTGATTGGGCAGCAGCGGTTTGGCATTTGGAGGAAACAAATTCGAATGCAGCGAATCACTCAACTGAATGTTGAATTTTAACTGCACCGTATTTTTATAAGCATCTTTCACTATAATGTTTATGGTATGCTGCATTGTATCAGTTAAAATAACCACGCCGTTTGTAGAAGTTGGCGTAAAAATATTCAGTTTATTTCCGGGCAATACAGCGAGATATTGAACATATCTTTTTTCTTTTATCAATTTACTGTAGTCAATGCAGGCATTTACATAACGTGTACCTGTGTAAGAAAAATTATTCAATCTAAAAGCATTGCATAAGGAATCATCCATAAAAAGCTCAATACTGTAAACACCCAAATTAAATGCGGATGCATTGCATAAATCTTCCGTGCTTATACCGAACGATACAAGTGGTGAATTTACTTTTACAACTTTTGCAGTTGATGTATAGATTGGATTCTTCTTTGTTATCGGAATAGCTTTTTCTGAACCTACATAAGTGCTGTAACGCCTGTCGTACCAATACAATCCTTTTATTATCGGTGCTCTGTTGTCAGGGATATTAAATCCAAACAACTGCGGATTTAAGTTATTACCAGTTTTTGTATCACGAATTTCGAAGTGAAGATGCGGACCTCCAGAAGCGCCTGTACTCCCACTCAAAGCAATTAACTGCCCTTTCTTTACGGGAAACAAATTCGCAGGCAATTCAAAATCTTGTTCCCAGTTTTGTTCATCATACTGTTTCTTTTTTATATAGTCATTCAAAGCGGGGAAAAATGAATTCAAGTGTGCATACAACGTTGTGTAGCCGTTTGGATGCGTAATATAAATAGCATTGCCATAGCCGCCTTTTTCTATTTTTATGCGGCTGATATATCCATTCGCCGCTGCATACACTGGCAGATTCTCACGGCTCTGCGTTCGAATATCAAGCCCCATGTGAAAATGATTTGGTCGTAACTCTCCGAAGTTGGATACCAATTGAATAGGAATATCCAAAGGATTTCTAAAATAGCTCTGCGGGTATGTTGTGATATCTTGGGAAAAAGAACTTTTACTAATAGAAAAGAATGAAATAAAAAATGCAATACACTTAAAAAGGTTTTTCATGTTTGCAAAGGTAAAGGCTTTAAAATGCGAACGAAGTTTATAGAATGAAGAATTCTTTGAACAAATTTTGAAATGTGTAAAATTCCTTTATCTTTGAAAAACAGAAACAATCTATTCAATATCCACTTGATTTTCCGCATCCGTACTTTATTTTGAATTCCCTGTTGTTTATAGTCCGTTTTAACAACCGTACATTAAAATTTCCCGGTGCTTTTTTAAATTTAACCGTGCCCTATTTTTTAAATCTGCTAACTTAAAAATTTTTTGATAATCCATAAGATAGCAGAGATTAAAATACTTAACAAAATCATTGTGGTTATTGGAAAATAGAAACGAAAATTCTCCTTTTCAATTCTTATGTCGCCGGGTAATCGTCCAAGCCAATTCAGTTTATCGTGAAAGAAATAAATCAGCAAACCGATAACTGCAATTCCAATACCTGCAATAATGATATATTTTCCTGTGTCCTGATTCATAATTTTATTGAAAAAATTTACACGCTGCAAATTGAAGATTTATTTTTATGAAGCAATCGAATTACTGCTGTTATGCTTCCGTTGTGTCACTCACTTCTACTCCTTGTTTTCTATTGAGCATTCGATAGAAGTTGCGCTATTCAAACTTTATTATGTTAAAAATTTGTAAGTATAAATAAGTGACAGCAGAGCCACTTTCAGAGTCGCCAGTATGACCGTCAATACAAACAATTTGTGTTTTATTTTCTTGTGCATGTACTAAAGAAGGCAACGAAAATAAACTTCAACCTGCTGCTGTATTCTTTACAAATTGCCGCGAAAGGAGTTTAAGTTTTCATAAAAAGAATCTGTTTTGAAGGCAATGCAACGGAAAAGTTTTTTCAGTTGTCAGCACGGTAAGGCAAATATCTCAAATTCATGTTTCCAAATCATAATCAGTAACCCAAAATAAGTTGCTATGAAAAAGAACTTTTGCTTATCCCTCTTTACAATATTAATTGATACAATTTTAATTTTAAACTTGAGTTGCAAGAAGACGACTGTTATAGAGAATCCGTTCGCTAATATTACAACTTTAGATTGCAGGAATCTTGTAATAAGAAAAGTTGAATTAAAAGACACATCTTTTTTAGGCGACACGGCTGTTGAAATAACGATAGAGAATACGTGTAAGAATTGTAGAGATGATTGGGCATATTTAAGCATATATATGGTGGACAGGCAAACTCATTTGGATACACTTGCATTAATGGATTGTTTCTGTTTAATCTGCCCAAAAAATGGGCAAACTGAAAAATACCAACTTTACACTAAATTGAAAACGCTGCCCGATTTAAACACTGTACAATTTGATTTTGGATATTTATGCACAGATGTAACTTATTTACCCAAATAGCTGTTAATATTTCACCAACCTCTGCATATATTCATCCAACCTTGCTTTTGCAAGAAAATTTTTCTCCAGTTCAAGATTAAAAGGAACAGGTGTATCGAGCGATGCGCAACGCATTATGGGAGCATCCAACATTTCAAAACAATGTTCGCTTATCCATGCGCTAACTTCAGCGCCGATGCCGCCTGTTAAAGTGTCTTCATGTAACAACAACACTTTTCCTGTTCTTGCAACAGACGCTTTTATCGCTTCATAATCCAATGGCAGTAATGTTCGCAAGTCAAGTATATCCATGGAAATATTTGAATGTTCTGCATACTCTCTTGCCCAATGAACACCGCTTCCATAAGTGATTATGCTTATATCTTCGCCTTCCTGCACATGACGCCCTTTGCCAATTTCAATTTCATAATAATCTTCAGGCACTTCACCGCTTACACTTCTGTACAAGGCTTTATGCTCAAAATAGATAACAGGATTTGGGTCATTAATCGCAGCAATCAACAAACCTTTTGCATCCATCGGTGTTGATGGATAAACAACTTTTAAACCTGGCGTATGTACAAACCATGCTTCATTGCTTTGTGAATGAAATGGTCCGGCACCAAGCCCCGCACCTGTTGGCATGCGGATTACAACATCAGCATTTTGTCCCCAGCGATAATGGATCTTAGCAAGATTGTTTACGATTTGATTGAAACCCATCGTTACAAAATCTGCAAACTGCATTTCTATAACACTCTTAAAACCTTCGAGACTTAAACCCAAACCCGCACCGATAATTGCACTTTCACAAATTGGTGTGTTGCGTACCCTTGCTTTACTAAACTCTTCTAAAAATCCTTCTGTTATTTTAAAAGCGCCGCCATATTCCGCAATATCTTGCCCCATCAAAATCAAATTCTCATGTTGTTGCATAGACTGGTGGAGACCGTCTTTAATGGCATCGAGAAAACGTTTTTGAGTTGCAGGTTGCAGATTGGAAGCTTCAACGAGGCTATTATCAACTATTTTGATGTGTGATGTCTGATGTCTGATGTCTGATTTTGAGGCATACACATCTTTCAATTCTTCTTCGCTGTTTGCCGCCAATGCTTCTGCTGCAAAAGCAATTTGTAATTCTGATTCTATATGTTGTTTTATTTCTTCTCTAATGTCTTTTATATCGGCTTCACATAAAACATTTTGATTGCATAAATAGGACTCAAAGTTTGTTATCGGGTCTTTTACAGCCCATTGTTCAAACAATTCTTTGGGTATATATTTTGTACCGCTTGCTTCCTCATGGCCCCGCATGCGAAAGGTCATACATTCAATCAAATATGGTTTTTGATTTTGGATACAATATTCGCGGACACCTTTTACTGTATCAATCACAGTGAGAATATTGTTTCCATCTATTCTCACACCTTCCATGCCATAACCTCTTGCACGTTCTATCAAACTTTCACAACGGTATTGCTCATATATCGGCGTGCTTAAACCATAACCATTGTTTTCAATAATAAATATCACGGGCAAGTCCCACACTGCTGCAACATTCAATGCCTCATGAAAATCACCTTCACTTGTTCCGCCTTCACCGGTGAATGCCAGTGAAACTTTGTCTTCCTTTCGTAATTTATAAGCAAGAGCAACACCGTCGGCAATGGCGAGTTGCGGACCGAGATGTGAAATCATTCCGCAGATGTGATGCTCCTTACTTCCGAAATGAAAACTTCTTTCTCTTCCTTTGCTGTATCCATCTTTGTTGCCTTGCCATTGCATGAACAATTTATGCAGCGACATATTGCGTGCCGTGAATACGCCAAGGTTGCGATGTAAGGGCATTATCCATTCGTCTTGTTCAAGTGCATAAGCGCAACCAACAGCAATTGCTTCCTGACCAATGCCACTAAACCACTTGCTAATCTTCCCTTGTCGCAACAAGACAAGCATTTTATCTTCTATCAACCGCGGTGTTACAAGTTTTTTATAAATGCTGATAAGTTCTTCGTTAGTGAAATTTTTTCTGTCAAAATTCATGGCAGCGTTTTGAAGGTTACGAAGATAATTTATTCTCCCGCAAACAAATAAACGACACAAAGTTGACGAATGTGTTCTATTTTTTATTAGCTGCCAGCTTCGAGCCATAAGCATGTACAAAAAATTCAGCTCAACTAAACACAGCAAGCGTTTGCGATTGACGAAATGAAAGAAGTATAAAGTTTTATAAGAGTTAATCAATAATATCAACCAGATTATAAACCCGGATTGTTGCAAGCCTGTTTTTTTATTTTCTCAAAAACATTTTGTCGTTCCCCTTTTTCGGTGAGGACTTAAACGCTTTCGGTGATTGTTTTGCGAACCCTTCAAAATGAAATTTGTGCGATCAATATAGTTTTTACAGAGATGAATAATACCAGAAGGCAAATGCTTATTCTGTCACCACAAAAGAGTTCAGTAAAGTTTTTACAGTTGAAGTAAGTGACCATGAATCGCTCCTCTCGGGCAGGCATAATTCAAAAGTTCATCAACAAAGCAAATAGCCAAATCAAATTATGAAACAAAAAGTCATTTATTGTGCATTGAGTCTTTTTACAATTATAATCGGTTGCACTTACGATAAAGAAGATGTAACTCCACCCGCAACAGATGTATGCATAACGACACCAGCAAGCTTTTCAAAAGATGTGCACGCAATATTTCAAACAAACTGTGCAAAGAGCGGTTGCCACAACGCAGCATCCGCATCGGGCGGTATAGTGCTTGAAACCTATGAACAAATCGTTTCAAAAATTAACAGAATTCAACAACGTGCATTAATAGAAAAATCAATGCCGCCAACAGGACCGTTGCCAACCAAAGACATTAACACCATTGAATGCTGGATAAATGCCGGCACTCCAAACAACTAAAAATTTCGGCTATGAAAAAAAGAAACGTTTTTATTCCTTTTATCCTCTTCGCTTTGAGCGCTGCAGTATATGGTTTTGTAGAATATAACCGTACTGCAAAAGATTTATCGCAAGCAAAAGCAGAGCAAACAGTAACTGCCGGTGAAATAATCGAATCATTCTCGAACGATGAGGTTGCAGCAAACAAACAATACCTCGGACAAGTGATTGCAGTCACAGGTATTGTGAGCAATGTTGAAACAGATCACGACAGTCACTACACAATTGTTCTGCGCGATAATGCTTCAACATCTTCTGTTCGCTGTAGCATGGATAGCACACATATCGCATCAGCAGCAAGCTTATCTGAAGGAACAGAAGTTACTATAAAAGGAATTGTAACAGGTTACAATGCAGATGAAACCGGGCTTTTGGGTTCCGATGTTCAAATGAACCGTTGTGTTATTGATACGAAAAAGTAAAAGAGTAGTTTATGAAAAAAATATTTGTTATTACATGCCTGTCGCTTGCAGCAATTGCTCTTAAAGCACAGGACAAATTTTTTACAAAGAGTGGCACTATTAAATTTTTCTCTAAAGCACCGCTCGAAAATATTGAAGCTTCCAACAAAGCTGTCACCTGCGTGTTCGACACCAAAACGGGCGCTATACAGTTTGCAGTATTGATGAAAGGTTTTGAGTTTGCAAAAGCATTGATGCAAGACCACTTCAACGAGAATTATGTAGAAAGTGATAAGTATCCGCGTGGAGAATTCAAAGGACAAATCGAAAATATTTTGGCAATAGATTTTGCAAGCGATGCAACTTACTCTGTTGATGTAAAAGGGCAACTGACGATTCATGGCATTACTAAAGATGTGCGGGCAAAGGGCAATATTGTAGTTCAAGGCGGTAAACTTGTTACATCATCGGACTTCACGATTCTTCTTTCGGATTTTCAAATAAAAATTCCAAGCCTTGTTGAAAGAAACATAAACAATAATATCAGCATAAATGTTGACTGCACACTTGAACCGCTACACAGTTAAAACAACAAGTATGAAAAAATTTAAACTCATTCTATTCATCAGCATATTGTTCACCTGCAAAACATTTGCGCAAAATGAAGATCTGTTAAGCCTTGCGGGCAACGACACCATTCAAAAAGAGTATATAAAGAATGCTTTCAAATCATCGCGTGTAATTAATGCCCAATCAATAGAGCTTATTGGCAAAGGTGTAATGGATGTGCGCATTTTACATCGTTTTGGATTGTTAAACAGCGGCGCTTCAAATCTCTTTGGTCTTGACCAGGCGAATATGCGTTTTGGATTTGATTATGGCATCAGCAACCGTGTTGCAGTTGGTGTAGGTCGCAGCAACATTGGTAAAGAGCTTGACGGATTTATAAAGCTTCGTCCTGTATGGCAGGCAACTGGACCAGGTGGAATGCCATTCTCGCTAATTTGGATAAGTGGCGTGACGTTAAGCACTGTTCCTGCACAAGCTGGCGCAGCTAAGCCGGATTTCTCAACACGCATGGCTTATTATCATGAGATGATTCTTGGCAGAAAGTTTGGCCAGCGATTTAGTTTGCAAGCGGGCGGTGTAATGGTGCATCGCAATATCGTAAACATTGCGAACAATGATACATGGGCTGTGGCATTGGGGGGAAGATTTAAACTGTCGAAGCGCATTGCGTTTGTCGCAGATTATCATCACATTGTTTCCGGAAAGCAGCCGGGCGCCCAAGACCCGTTATCGCTCGGCTTCGATATAGAAACCGGCGGTCATGTTTTCCAGTTGCATTTTTCGAATGCAGTGGGCATGAACGAAAAGAACTTCTTAACCAATACAACAGACGATTTTTGGAAAGGTGAAATACGTTTCGGGTTTAATTTATCAAGAGTTTTTACCCTTAGGAAACACTAAACCTTTTTTTATAGAGAACAAGTAGGTAAAAATGTCCGGCTATTGTGCCGGACTTTTTACGGACATAACTGTGTTTCTTCGCCAAAATATCCATAGTATAAAATCGTTATTAAATATTCCTTTCTCACCATCCTTACCGCTTTGCTATTTTGGATTGGTATGAAATCTGATTAGAAAAACAACATTTCTAACTTTGCTTTCTTTTTTATGATTATATGCATTAAAGAAAAATCTTTAATAGCAAGAGTTGCTGCCTTACTGATGCGTGAAAAACGGATAGCTATTGTATTTGGCAACACCATTCATTTATGGAATGCAAGCAAAGGGGAACTTATTCAAAACAAAACATGGCTTCAACATGAATTGGTGCATGTGGAGCAGTTTAAAAAATACGGATACATAAAATTCATTTTAATGTACACTTGGGAGTTATTAAAGAAAGGTTATTATAAGAACAAATTTGAAGTTGAAGCAAGAGCGAAAGAACACCAAAACATTTTGCCGCATTATATTCATTAGGTTATCATCCATTCGATTTCACCCGCGTTATAAACCTGTTCATCATCATCAACTTGAACTACCAACTGTCCGTTTGAATTTACTTCTTTAATAAGAGCTTCAAAAACTGTGTTTTCTTTTTTTAGATGAACCAGTTCACCTTGCTTGTACAAAACAGAATTGTAGTCTTTCCGCAATAATTCCGCTTCATGAACGAACAGTTGATTGTATCGTTTTTCGAGATATTTGCACAATTCTTTTGCAAGCTCTGCGGGTTGATAGGTTTTCCCTGTAATCTGCTTTAGAGACACAGCATTAATGACCGAAGAATGAAATTTTGTTTGATTAATATTTACTCCAATTCCAACAACTGCCCACTGCCAACTCTTGCCCCGAAAAATGTTTTCGATTAAAATTCCTGCTGCCTTTCTGTCACACCAATACAAATCATTTGGATATTTTACAGAAACATTTGATAGCGCATAATTTTTAAAAAAATCATAAACCCCCAGAGCGATTGTGGCACTCAAACTGAAAGGATGAGAAACTTGTAAAGAACTGGTATTAAGCACAACAGATAAAACAATGTTTTCTCCCGGGTCACTGTACCACTCTTTGCTTCGCTGACCTTTGCCCTTAAACTGCCCGTGCGCAAAGTATGCAGTACCATGGCTTGCAAGCCCTTTATGAACCATTTGCATGGCATAGTTGTTGGTACTGTCAACCGAAAGAAGTTCTATGAATGGTGTTCCTAAGTGATTATTAATAGTGGTTACAGACAAAGAATTAGTATTTTTGCGCAAATTTAAAAGAGTACCTGTACAAAAATCAATCCTTAGATACTTAATAAAACGTAGATTAATTTATGAACCGGTATTCGCGGCGCGGTCGCAAAACATGATAATCTTTGAACAAGAGCGCTCAAGCTGAATAGAATCCAACAGTACAAGAGTGCGACGCAACAGGTGCATCATAGCAAAAACTTGGCTCGGTTCATAAAAATATTATTCATTTAAACTTATTTAATTATTGGAAACATTATCTCTGTTGGCAAACCGTAAAAAAACGGGTATAACAAAGCTTACCAAAAATTCTAAAATTTTCAAATCCGTAATAAAGGCGATTCAGGAAAAAAAGGGTGAAAACATTGTAGCCTTAGACCTGCGAAAAATTCCCGAGGCAGTTGCAGATTTTTTTGTGATATGCGAGGCGAGCAACACTATTCAAATAAAAGCGATAGCCGATTTTGTAGAAGAAAAAATTAAGATAGATTGCGGCGAACGTCCGTACAGACACGAAGGCTATACCGCTCTCCAATGGGTGCTTATTGATTATGTGAACATCGTAATTCATATTATGCTGCCGGCAACCAGAAAGTTTTACAAACTGGAAGAGATGTGGCACGATGCACCTTTAACAGAGCATAATGATTGAAATAATTACTTTGCAATTTAATATTTTAAAACAGCTTTATTTTGAGAAGCGCAAATAAATATGGCACAAGACAACAATAAAATAAAACCTGAACTTCCCGGAAGAAATGGCGATGACCGCAATTCAAAAAAAACACCTCGTTTCAGCATTTACTGGATATATGCTTTAATCGCAGTGATATTAATCGGCTACCAGTTTTACTTTAGCAGCAGTTCCGACTCATCCACTACAAACCCACAAGAGTTTCAACGCTATATGCTTGCTCAAGGCGATGTAAAAAAACTGGAACTGATAAAAAATAAAGAACTGGTAAGGGTTTATATTAAAGGAGATAGCCTTATCAGCAAACCGTTTTACCGCGACAAGTTGAGAAGAAGTATTACCGCAAGCGACACTACCGGTCCACAATTCGAGTTTCAAATTACCGATTGGGAAAGTTTCAATAACAGCATGGCTCAATTTTATAAAGACAACCCAAATGTTGACACGGTAAACACTGTGACCACTTCTGAAGCCGAGTGGTTAGGACCCATTACCCAAACCATTCTTACTGTTTTATTATTTGTGGGATTATGGGTATTACTGATGCGTAAGGTTGGCGGCCCGGCAGGTGGTGGCGGGCCCGGCGGTATTTTCAGTATAGGAAAATCAAAAGCACAATTGTTTGATAAGGGCACTAAAGTAAACATCACTTTTGCAGACGTGGCAGGTTTGGACGAAGCAAAAGTGGAAGTGATGGAAATTGTTGACTTTTTAAAGAATCCCAAAAAATATACCTCACTTGGTGGTAAAATTCCGAAAGGAGCTTTGCTGGTAGGACCTCCGGGAACAGGTAAAACTTTGCTTGCAAAAGCAATGGCGGGCGAAGCACAGGTTCCGTTCTTCAGCATGAGTGGCAGTGATTTCGTTGAGCTTTTTGTGGGTGTTGGTGCAAGCCGTGTTCGCGACTTGTTTAAAACCGCCAGAGAAAAAGCGCCTTGTATCATTTTCATTGATGAAATAGACGCGATTGGTCGTGCACGTGGTCGCAATGCAATCATGAGCAACGACGAAAGAGAAAATACCCTGAATCAGTTGCTCGTTGAAATGGACGGTTTTGCAGGTGATGCAGGCATCATAATCCTGGCAGCAACCAACAGACCTGATGTACTTGATAGCGCATTGTTGCGTCCCGGTCGTTTCGACAGACAAATCTCTATTGATAAACCTGATGTAAAAGGGCGCGAAGCAATTTTTAAAGTGCATTTGAAGCCTATAAAAATTTCTCAAACACTCGATATACATAAGCTTGCAGAACAAACGCCGGGCTTTGCAGGCGCTGACATTGCCAACGTTTGTAATGAGGCTGCACTGATTGCAGCACGTAAAGGCAAAGATGCGGTTGACATGAGTGATTTTCAGGATGCGATTGACCGCGTTATCGGGGGCTTAGAAAAGAAGAACAAAATAATTCTGCCTGAAGAAAAAGAAATCATTGCTTATCACGAAGCGGGTCACGCAATATGCGGTTGGTTTCTTGAGCACGCTTATCCTCTGCTAAAAGTTACCATTGTTCCAAGAGGTACAGCAGCACTGGGTTATGCACAATACACTCCAAAAGAGCAATACTTGTACAATACGGATCAACTCATGGATCAAATTTGCATGACGCTTGGCGGAAGAGCCAGTGAAGAAATTTTCTTTGGAAAAATTTCTACGGGTGCATCCAACGATTTGCAACAAATCACCCGTATGGCGTATGCAATGGTTACGGTTTATGGAATGAATGAAAAAGTGGGCAATATTAGTTTTTACGACCCTGCACAGGAAAACATGTTCACCAAACCTTACAGTGAAGAAACAGGCAAGCTGATTGATGAGGAAGTGAGAAGACTTATTGACGAAGCTTACGAAAGAACAAAGAAGCTTTTGAAGGAGCGCAGGGTTGAGGTAGAAAAATTGGCGAAAGAGCTTTTGAAAAAGGAAGTCCTTTTCCAGAGCGATGTTGAGGCATTGATTGGTAAACGTCCTTATGAAGAAAAGAAATTGTTGGATGTAGATGAAAACGGTCAGGAAGAGCATCATAAAGAAACCGGCGCAGTAAGCGAAGGTGTACCGCCTTATGATAGTGATGTGCATGTCCCTCCGTTTAAAACAGAAAAAGTGTAATATTCAATAGTGAGTGGTCAGTAGTGAGTAAAATAGTGAATAGTCAATAGTCAATGGTGAGTCTTCAAAAATTGTTCATGTTTTGCTACTCACTCATCACTCACACTCATTACTCACTACTCACTATGAAAGTATCCGTTTCAAAAGAAAAAATACTCAAAAAAATACGACAGGCATTGGCTACACCAGTGCCTGTTCCATTTCCACACAGCGAAGGGAATGAAAGCGTGTTTCAACCGCCAACACAGGAAGGAGAAGTTGAGTTTGCAGAAAACTTTACCAAACTTCAGGGAAAATTTTCCTTTTGCCTGAATGAAACAGAATTAGTACAGCAACTGCAAATGCTTATTGCATCACGCGAATGGAAAAACATTTACTGCCGCGAAGACACTTTAAAAACAACTTTGCAAACAAATGGATTTGCTCAAAGCTTTTCAAATGATCTTACTCATTGCGATGCATCAATAACGACATGCGAACTACTGGTTGCAAGAACAGGAGGCATTGTTATGAGCAGTGCACAACAAAGCGGTCGCACGGTTAGTATATATGCACCTGTTCATATTTGTATCGCCTATACAAACCAACTTGTGTATGATATAAAAGATGCATTGGTTTTTATGAAAGAAAAATATGGTAATAAAATTCCGTCACTTATCACTTTTGCAACAGGGCCAAGTCGCACTGCCGATATTGAAAAAACACTTGTAGTTGGTGTGCATGGACCCAAAGAAGTATTTTGCTTTTTAATAGAACGGTGAGTTTGCTTATGAAAAAAAATCAACTCTTTGTTTATGGCTCTTTAAGGAGCGGGTTTCATCATCCTGCTTATGATTATATAAGCCGTTATTTTTCTTTTGTAAGCAGTGCGAAAATAAAAGGTGTTGTGTATGATGCAGGTCCATATCCCGCCGCTTTTCCTTCAACAGATGAATCATTTATCATCGGCGAACTCTACCAAATAAAAAACGAAGATGAATTCGATTGGGCAATAGCCCAGCTTGACGATTATGAAGGATTAAATGCAGAGGAGGGTGAAACATGTTTATTCAAACGAGAAATTACTGAAGTTTATATAAACGATTTTGCCACAACACAAGCTTGGGTTTATTGGTTTAATGGTGATGTAACAGATAAGCCTATGATAATCTCCGGTGATGCGCTTCAATATTATCACGATAAAACCAAACAGTAACAGAAGAAATAAACAATGTTCATCACACGGATATAACAAAGCAACCCTTTCAATTTCGTATCTTGCGTTATGACTTATCCAAATCTCGATAGAAAAATTTTTTGGGATACAGACTATGATAAAATTGACTGGAGCAAACACGCCAATGCAGTTATAGTACGTGTATTGGAACGTGGCTCATTAAATGACTGGAATGAAATAAAACGCTACTATGGTCATGAGAAAATAAAAGATGCGGCGATAAACGCAAGAAATCTTTCTAAAAAAACGCTTCATTTTGTTTCAAATTTTTACGAAGTCCCTCTATCACAATTCAGATGTTACAACTCCAATCTATTCCCCGAACTACACTGGATGTATTGAAAACTTTAGCGAAGCAACCGTTCATCCACGACTTTTATCTGGTTGGTGGAACAGCGCTATCTCTTTATTGGGGTCATCGTCTTTCAGAAGATATTGATTTATTCACCGAGCGGAAAGTAAATCTTGATAAGCTTGAAGAAGAAATTGCTTCAATTAAAGGAGCCCAAATGGATTCGAAAAATCCAATTGGCAGAACCTATACCATTAACGGGATAAAATGTGATTTTCTAAACTATCCATATCCTTTTCTTTATCCGCCATTTATCTCGGATGAACTTCAATTAGCAAATATTAATGATGTAGTTAGTTTGAAATTAGGAGCAATAGCAAACAGAGGCGCTAAGAAAGATCTGTATGATTTGTATTACATACTGCAGAAGTATTCGATGGAGCAACTTCTTAAATTGTATCAACAGAAATATAATGTTACGGATGTGTTTCCGCTTTTAAAAAGCCTCACCTATTTTGGTGATGCAGAAGATGAGTTTCCGCCTAAACTTTTAATCGGCCCATCTCTCACTTGGTACCAGGTAAAGAAATTCATTCAACAAAAAGTAAGAGAAGAATTGTATTGACCGTTAGGGAAGGCTTTGTTCTTCCAAGCCAATTTAATACAGACAATTCCTGTTACTTTTGTTTAAAACAAATAGCAAAGAATGCATCTTGCACCCGGCAAAAAAATTTATTTTATTTCCGATTTTCATCTGGGCATTCCTGATTATTACAGCAGCCTCGAACGCGAAAAAAAAGTGGTTGCATTTCTTGAAAGCATTCGCCACGATGCCGAGCAAATTTTCATTCTTGGCGATATGTTTGATTTTTGGTACGAGTACAAAACAGTTGTGCCAAAAGGTTATGTTCGTTTACTCGGTAAGCTTGCAGAAATAACTGACAGCGGCATTCCTGTTTATTTTTTTGTAGGCAATCACGACATGTGGATGAATGGATATTTTGAAAAGGAATTAAATGTACCTGTGTATTACGAACAACAGATTTATGAATATAACGGTAAAAAATTTTTTATTGCGCATGGTGATGGTTTAGGTCCTAATGATCATAAATATAAAATGTTGAAGAAGATTTTCAGAAGCAGATTGTGCAAATGGTTATTCGGTCAACTGCATCCAACATTAGGAATTGGCATTGCAAATTATTTCAGTAAGAAGAGCCGCATAAAAACGATGCAGGCAGATAAAATATTTCTTGGGGAAGACAAAGAGTGGCTCATCATCTTTGCAAGAGAATTATTAGCAAAAGAACATTATGATTATTTTATTTTCGGGCACAGGCATTTTCCTTTAGATTACAAGTTAAACGAAACAAGTCACTATATAAATCTTGGCGACTGGATTCGTGATTTTACCTATGCCTATTTCGATGGCTCGAATGTCTATTTAGAAAAATGGGAAGAAAAATAGGAACACTCATTTTCAGTTTTATTTTTGTAACCACTGCTTTTGCAAGCGGTGATTCAACCTTTCGTCTCACCCTTCAAAAAGTGATCCCCGGCGATTATACAAATTTCTATACCGATAACCTTGGTGATATTTTTCTTGTTTCAAACACAAATCAAATAAAAAAACTAAATGCAGATTTAGATTCTGTGGGTGTGTTCAACGATGTGCGTCGCTACGGAACCATTTATTCGCTCGATGTAAGCAACCCTTTAAAGATGATTGTGTATTACAAAGATTTTACAACGATACTTGTGCTTGACCGGTTTTTAAACACTCGCAACACAATTGACCTTCGCAAATATGACATACTGCAAGCGAGAGCAGTCGCTTTAAGTTATGATAACAATTATTGGATATTTGATGAGCTTGATAATAAAATAAAAAAAATTGATGATAACGGAAATGTGCTGCTGCAGTCATCGGATTTTAGAATTTTATTTCAAGAGCAATATGCTCCTTCTTATATGATTGATTCAAATGGATTGCTTTACTTGTACGATGAAAAGAAAGGATGGCTTGTTTTTGATTATTATGGAACATATAAACAAGCCATTGGTGCAACCAACCGCAGAGATATTCAAATAGCGGGTAACCAACTTATATCAAGAGATTCTGCGCGATTTTATTATTACAATCCAAAAACTTTTAATGAAATAAAAATCACTGCTCCGCAAATTGCTTTTCCCGAAACTATAAAAGTTCAACAAACATTAAATAAGATATTTGTATTGCAAAAAGATGGTTTATCTGTTTATACTATTAATAAATAAACAGCAATGAGAGAATTCCTTCAATTTGAATTTTTAGGCAATACTATAGAAACATACTTTGAGGTTTTTGCTGCAATTATTATTGCACTTGTCATTAAGAGAATTATTTCAAAATATCTTGCAGGCTTACTATTCCGCCTTTTTGAACGTGCAGGAAGAACTTTTCACAAACAGGCTTTTATGCAATTTGTGGTTCAGCCGCTTGAAACATTTATTTTTTTATTCATCGTCATTATTTCGCTCGACAAACTTCATCTTCCCGAATTTTTAAACATCAATATTTACAGAACCAACGTAAGACAAATTCTCGACAGTGCCGCCAACATTGCACTCATCATTGCTTTTATTCGCCTTTGTTTACGAGTGATAAAATATTTCGCTTTAGTTCTTGAAGAAAAAAATATTGAAACAGATCAAAGCCATACACAGCTCATTGTTTTTTTCAGAGATTTTTTTAAGGCGATACTTTATATACTTGGTGTATTGCTCATACTTCGCTTTGCTTTCAGCTACGATGTAAGCAAACTTATAACGGGCCTAAGTATTGTTGGCGCTGCCATTGCACTCGCAACAAAAGAGAGTCTTGAAAATCTTATTGCTTCGTTCATTATATTTTTTGATAAACCTTTTATTACAGGTGATCAGGTGAAAGTGCAAGGCTTTACCGGTACAGTTGAAAAAATTGGATTGCGCAGCACACGCATCCGCACGGAGCAAAAAACATACATCACTGTTCCCAACAAGCAAATGGTTGATACTATTCTCGATAACATCTCCATGCGCACACAGCGAAGAGCAGAATTAAAGTTGGAAATAAATTTAACTGCTGATGCAGATGATCTTAAACAAATTATTGCAGCGATCAAAAATATCATACAGAGAAATCACGTAGAAGGCAGTAGTATTTTTCTAAGTGACATCACCAAAACTTCTCACATTATAACCGTCGAATACTTTACAGACATGGAGCAAACTGCCGAAGAATTTAATACACTTCGTGAGGAAATAAATTTAGATATAATACAGTTATTAAAATCAACGCCGGTCTAATTTAGACATCCGATTTCCCTGCGTCAAAATGTTCACGTTTTTGAGTTGCATTAAATTAAAAAAGCAACCTCCAATGAGAGATTGCTTTTTGTTGGTAGGAATAAACCGTTTTTCAATTAATACAAGTGATTGAATCTAATGGTGATTCTACCTCACTATAACCATTTTTTTAGTTTCAATCTTTTTTCCATCAACTATTAAAGTATAGGCGTAAGTCCCGGCACTAAGTTTGGACGCTTCAAGACTTATTACATGCCAAAGACCTCGCTGTATGTCATCCTCACCTGTAAAACCTGCCGGTGATGGAGTTGACTTAAACGGATTAATTAAAACAATCAAACTGACACAATAAGTGGTTAATTTTAAACTAAGATTTATGAGATTGAAATGGTTTTTAATATCAGTTTTGTTATTGCCGATAACAAAAATTACCGCGCAAGAATTGCATGAAAACAATTTCAATCACTACACAAAAGCAGATGGTTTGTCAAACGATAACGTAACGGGCATAGCACAAGATGCTACCGGCTATATATGGACTTCAACATGGTATGGATTGAATCGTTATGATGGAAGCTCATCTGTTCAATACCACAGCAATGATGACAGCCTTTCCCCTGCAGCAGAAGATTTATTTGGAATGACGTGGCTTGATAAAGAACAATTGGCTGTTTACACTACAGGATTACATATAATTAATACAAAAACAGGAGAGCGGGGCAACTTATTTATTCCCTATCATGATAAACAATACCAATTTAAGTTCAACATGATAATGAAGGCAATGGGCGATGACAGCGGCAACGTATATGTTCTCACACGTTCTGGGTTCTATACATGGTACGAGGGTAATTAAGAAAGCCAGCCATTGAAGGATAATCTGCTGCTTTCATTTTTTTAATCGCTCTTTTTTCCCTTACCGTATATATATATATAAACCGTTGATTGAAATAATAAGCAGTCGCTCTTTATCCAGTTCAAATAAATCTCCTCCAAAATAAAAATGAGTAGTTGGTACTTCCCTTTCGCTGTAGTAATCAAACCTTGATATTAAGTTGTAGTTATTGTACCGAGATGTTCTTCATCTGCTCCTATGGTTGGCGCTAAACCGCCTGTAGTGCATATGCCCTGAACATAAGTTAACAGAAGCATAATCTTCTATTTATTTTTTTGACAAATTACTATATATTCATGCTTCATAGTAGATGCTGTTTCACCGGCAATATTTGAAGGACTGTTTTTTGAAGGCATTCTTTTATTGGGGATATTTCTCACGATCGTTTCAATGTGAAAAAAATTATTTGCTTCAAACAATTGAGCAGTGATTTCATCTGTGGGTATGGTTAAACCTTTTACTGTTCTGTTGCCTACTACGTAACATGCAAAGCCACTTTTCTTTAAGGTTGCCGATACATTATTTATTGACTGCTCATAATCTTCATAAAAAGAAATCACATCTCTTGCCCTTTGTTTATCTTCTTTTTGAATGGCAGTTATTACATCATTTAGAATTTTGCTTTTAAAAATATGTGTATGCTTTCGCTTTACACCGCCCATCAGCATACTGTCAATTTGATTGGCATTTTTATAGCCGAGCCATTCACTTGAAAGGCGGGAATATTGTCCGTAAGCAACCGTTGTTCGTGAGTCGCCATAAGGGGGTGACGTCACTACAATATCTATGCTGTTTGGTTTAATGAAATCATTAGGAATTTCTCTTACAGTGTTAAAGGCGTAAACAGAAGCAGCAGAGCTGTTCTTGCACGAATTTTTAAATTCAACCATCCCTTGTTTGTTACGATGAAGCTTTGCTTTCATCGTTGCGAAAACATCTGCATCTTCTTTATCCTTTAAGTTTTTTGTACGCACCAGCTTAAACTCTCCTTGTTTTATAAATGAAGTTTCTCTCACAGTTTCACTGAAAGCAACCTTGAAGAAGTTTTTGATTGAAACCTCATTAATTCTTTCGATGTATGAAAGAATAAAGCCGAGCTTTTTTTGAATCTCTTTTGAAAACCAAAAATCAAGGTTTATTATTTCAGGAATTGTTACGGTATTCATTTTTTCTGCGTAAGAATTGAATGGCAAAAAAGTTTTGATAAAATCATCAATAAAAAAATCTAAGACTTGAATATCAATTTTGGTTGTTTTAGTAATGGCAATTAAGCGGGCTAAAGGATTAATATCTGTTCCTATCGCATCAATACCTTTCAGGTTTGCTTCAACGAGCGAAGTTCCGGTTCCGCAATATGGGTCGAAAAGGATTTTTGATTTTTTTCCAAAGTTTTCAATAATGCGCCTTGCAACTTGGGGAATCATCATAGCCGGATATTGATGAAAACAATGTGTATATTCTTTAGTGTTTGCTTTACGAAAATCCCAGCTTTCATCAACCGCCTTGTTTGTTCGCCTTTTATACTCAACTTCAGGTTCGCAGAGAATATTAGCCAATGATTTATTTTCAATTTTTTTTGAGAGAGGTTTCTTGGTTAAAATTTTCTTTTCTGCCATGCTGCAAATATTCTCCTTTAATTCGATTTACTTGTTTGTTGATTACGAGAAATTTTCAACAGTAATCGCACAGTTCAACAGGGTTCCGAATTATTACTGTAAAAGTTTAAGAAGAATAAAAAAGGAGGTGTGGAAACCACGGGGAATTAATATTTCTACACTCTTATATAAATTTTCTTTCTGTCAAGAACGTATCCTATCAGCCAGTAAAATGTAACGATGCACAGTGCATACAATAAAGAACCATTCTTTAAATTATCAGAAATGTTTTTACAAACGTGAATGTAAAACCAACTAAAAGGAGAAGTATATAAAGGTTCCCCTGCAGCAGATATACCATTGTTGATGCGTATAAGATTTAGTACACGCGGCAAAAAACCACTAAGCACAAAAATGAAGAGCGGATTTTTACCAAACACATCGAAGAAGCGGCTCCATGCGCCTCTTACATTTTTAAATTCTATCAGAAAAATTAAAGTTGATAATGTAAAAATTGCAAGCCCGGTCGTATATAAAACATAGCTGCTAGTCCATATTTTTTTGTTGACAGGGAACACCATGTCCCATACAAAACCCGCAAATACAAGTATTGTTGCTGCAATAAAAAGATTCGTGAGCATTTCATAATTCTTTCCCTTTAATTGTATGTATTGTCCAACCATATAACCGAATATAACTTGCACAATTGATGTTAGCGAACTCGCAAATCCTTCCGGGTCGAATGCCACACCTTCGCCATGATACATGTGCGCTTCACCAAGAATTGCTTTATCAAGATGAGTTCCGAAATAGCCCGACAAACTATAGGGGTCCCTTTTATCGCCTAAAGCAAAACATAGAAACCAATACACCAATAAAATTATTGCACTAACAACATAAGCACCTTTTGTTTTGAAGAAATAAATTATAAGTGAAGCAAAAAAATAAGCAATAGCAATTCGCTGCAATACACCCAATATGCGAATGCCATGTAATACTCCATCATTCGTTCTCCATTCCCAAGGTTTAAAAACAAGATAACTGTGGCTCCACATAAGAAAAGGACTCCAGTTAAGAAAAAGCCCAATCAAAAAAATAAGCAATGTTCTTTTGATTACTTTCTTTAAAAAATATGCAGTGCCTTCCTGCTGCATTCGCGGTATAACAAAAGACATAGCATTGCCGACAGCAAAAAGAAAAAAAGGAAACACAAGATCAGTTGGAGTGCAACCATGCCATTTAGCATGATCGAGAGGGGCATAAACAACGTCGGAACCCGGGTTGTTTACAAGTATCATAAATGCCACTGTGGCGCCGCGGAAAACATCAAGAGAGTAATATCGCTGCTTCATTGATGATAAAGATACTGATGCATTTTAAACGAACGCCACTATATGTTTCAGTCACAGAGCGTTGTATGTTTTGATATTTTGTTAAAGGTTTTGAACGGAATCTAAAATCCCTATCTTTGCCGCCGTGGTTTATTATAGTGTTTTTATTGTGAGCAGCTACCTGTAAATAGTTAAGTATCGGTCGTTCGTTTGAGGATCGATATTTTTATTTATACATGTGACTCACGTGGCGGAGCTTTGTACATTTGGCAACTACATAATCGAAAAATCGGCTGTATGATAAAATGTCTGTGCTTTTTAGCACTTGTTTTTTCCTTATTTATACCAAATAAATCTTTTGCGCAAGACATTCTTCGCGGGCAAAATTTACGAGATTTAAAAGTTGATCAATTAACTGATAACGACATTCTCAAATTTCAGCAACAGTTAAAAGCCATGGGCATCACGCAGCAGCAAGCAGAACAAATAGCGATTTCAAGAGGAATGCCTTTATCTGAAATTCAGAAATTAAGACAAAGAATTTTACAGGTAAATGCAAAGCAACCTCAAACAAATCAACAACCCATTACAACACAACAACCAAACTTACTTAATCCAAATCAACCTCAAACTAATTTGATAGATACTAATAAACTTCTCAACATTGATACAACAAAAGCATTTAAGCCTTTAATAGATCCAAAAATATTTGGCGCCGAATTGTTTAATAATGCCACACTTACTTTTGAGCCTAACCTACAAATAGCAACACCCCTTAATTATGTGGTAGGTCCGGGAGATCAATTAAATATTTCTGTGTATGGTATTCAGGAAAATTCCGATTTAGTGAATGTTACTCCTGAAGGAAATATATCAATCCCGCAGGTGGGTGAAGTAAAAGTTGCGGGCTTAACTATAGAAGAAGCAAGACAACGCATTTTAAACGCGATGAGCAACACTGCTTATTCAACATTGAAAAGTGGAAGATCAAAATTGTCTGTTACTGTAGGAAATATCAGGAGTATAAAAGTTACCATTATCGGGGCTAATAAACCGGGGAACTACACTGTATCTTCCCTCACTACAGCATTCAATGCTTTATTTCTTGCCGGCGGACCTTCACAGTTTGGAAGTTTCAGAGAAATTGAATTAATAAGAGACAATAATCTTTATAAGAAAATTGATCTATACAAGTTTCTTGTAAACGGTAATCAAGCTGATAACGTCTCATTAAAAGATAATGATGTAATTCGCATACCGTCTTATAAAACGCGTGTTGATATTGAAGGGTATGTAAAACGTCCTGGTTTTTTCGAAGCGCTGCCCGGAGAAACATTTCAGGATTTGTTGAAGTTTAGTTCTGGTTTTGCAGATAGTGCTTATCGTGCCTCGGTAAGGGTAACGCAGTTTACAGATAAAGAAATGAGTGTAAAAGATATTTCAGCAGGCGAGTTTGCAAATTATCAACCACATGACGGAGATCTTATTAATGTTGATAAAGTGTTACAGAGATTTTCAAACCGTGTAATTATTTCAGGTGCTGTTTTCAGACCAGGCCCTTATGAATTGTTACCCGGCATGACTGCTACTGATTTAATTAAGAAAGCCGATGGATTAACAGAAGATGCTTACACAGGCAGAGCACAGATATTCAGACTGAATGATGATCTTTCAAAAGGAGTTCTGTCTTTTAATGCATTAACCAACGCCCCCATACTTTTAAAGAGAGAAGATTCGATTGTTGTAAAATCAATTTTTGATTTGAGGGACGAATATTATGTTTCAATACAAGGTGAGGTTAGAAAGCCGGACTTTTACGGTTATGGCGATAGTCTTACTTTAAAGGATCTTATTTTACAGGCGGGCGGTCTTACTGATGCAGCTTATCCGCAAAAAATAGAAGTTGCAAGACTTATTAGTCGCGATACTGTAACCAATAAAGATGTAAGGGCAAGCGAAATTATAAACATCAACGGATGGGAGGATCTCGCATCGCAAGCTAAGAACGTCCAACTAAAACCCTATGATATTGTTACTATAAGACGCAAGCCAGGTTATGAAGAAATGCAAACAATTAAAGTAATTGGCGAAATGCAATATCCGGGATTATATGTTTTAGGAAAAAGAGAAGAAAGAGTAAGTGATATTTTAAAAAGGGCAGGTGGGTTTACACCAGAAGCATATAAAGAAGGAGCATTTTTAAAACGGTATAATCAAGACACCATTACTGCTATAAGATTACAAACTATTCAAAATATACAACAACAACTGTTAAGCGATTCCACCGCACAGATTACCCAAAATATAGAGCGTAAATTCGATCAAATACCGTTGAACATTCAAAAAATACTTACACATCCGGGCTCCCCGGAAGATGTAGTATTAAAAGGAAATGATGAATTGATTATACCTAAGTATTCTGCACAAGTTAAAATAAGTGGCAGCGTTTTATTTCCAACACAAATACCCTATGATAGATCATACAATTTCAGGGATTATCTTTCATCAGCCGGCGGTGTTTCTGATGCCGGCAGAAAAAATAAGATATATATATTGTATGCCAATGGTAAAGCAAGAACGACAAGAGGTTTTTTGTTTTTTAGAAATTATCCCAGTGTAAAGCCAGGTTCAGAAATTATTGTGCCTGCAAAAGAAGAAAGACAAAATAAATTAACTACCGCTGAAATTGTAGGTTTGTCGAGTGCACTTGCATCGCTGGCAGGAGTAGTGATTGCGATTTTGCGTTTGTAGTTGACTTGTAATTTTAGTTTGTGGATGTTTACTTTCACGCGACAAAACTTGAGGTTGAAACAGCACTTTTAAAATGGTAAAATCCAACGAAGAAGTTACAATAAAAGACATTGCCATAACACTGAAAGAGTGGTGTAGATATTTATTATCTAAATGGATATGGATTGTGGCTGCTGGTGTTTTGTTTGGCGGCATTGCGGTAGGTTATGTTTGGATGTCGAAACCAAAATATAAAGCCGAGTACAGGTTTATATTGTCAAATAATTCACAGGGTGGTGGAGGCATTTTTGGATTGGCAAGCCAGTTTGGAATTGACTTCAACAGCGGAAACACTGATGCCTTTTCAGGCGACAATATTATTTCGCTGATGACTTCACGCATAATGGTTCAGCGGGCATTATTACAAAAACCACCGCAGTTAAATGAAACATTGGTGAATCTTTTTGTAAAAGATCAAAAGATAAATGAGGGATGGAAAAGTAATCCAAGAACAAAAAGCGCATACCCTTTTCCTTCCGATGCTTCTAAAATGAATTACATACAGGACAGTTTATTCAGAGCTGTATATGAATTGGTAAAAGATAATTTTTTAAATATTGAAAGACCTGATAAAGATTTATCGGTATATCTTGTTACAACCACTTCGGAAAATGAGTTGTTTTCATTATACCTTACTAAGTTTTTGGTAGAACTAACTTCAAAATTTTATATAGATACAAAAACCAGTGCCGCAAGAAGCAACCTTGAAATGCTGCAACACGAAGCAGACAGTTTACGCTCACTTTTAAGTGGCTCAATTTCTTCCACTGCAAAAGTATATGATTATACTTTTAACCTTAATCCTGCACTGCAGGCGCAGCGTGCTCCGGCGCAGGAAGGTCAATTAAGAATTACCGCATTGGGTACTGCTTATGGCGAGGTTCTAAAAAATCTCGAGCTCGCAAAAATTACACTTCAAAAAGAAACACCTTTATACCAGGTTCTTGATGAACCGCAGTTTCCCTTAATAGCAGAAAAAACCGGAAGACTTATAGCGCTGATTACCGGCGGATTTATCGGTGGAGTTTTAATGATTATATTTTTGATAGCAAAGAAGGTTTTTCGTAATCTTTTTGCATCAACTACTTAATATCCCTTCCTCAAATTTCCTTAAACCTAAAGAAGTTTTGTAAAAGTTCTAATACAATGGGCGATCTTTTAAAACGATATTTTGAAACTTATTACCACAATCAAATTTTTCAATGTTAGATTTAAACGATAGAAGTATTCTTATCACCGGTGGAACAGGCTCTTTTGGAAAAGCATTTGTAAAAAAAGTTTTAACCACATGGCCCAACATAAGGAGATTGGTAATTTATTCCAGAGATGAGCAAAAGCAATATCAAATGGCGATGGAATATCCGCATCACAAATATCCGCAGGTACGTTTTTTTATTGGTGATGTAAGAGATTTTGAACGCTTAAAAAGAGCTTTGAAAGGAATAGATTATGTTATTCATGCTGCTGCTATGAAGCACGTACCCATTGCAGAATACAATCCAATGGAATGTGTAAAAACAAATATCCTTGGAGCGGAAAACGTAATTAATGCTTGTCTTGAAACCGAAGTACAAAAAGTGGTCGCCCTTTCTACTGATAAAGCCGCAGCACCTATTAATTTATATGGCGCTACAAAACTTGCTTCTGATAAATTGTTTATTGCGGCAAACAATATTCGCGGTGCCAATCCTATAAAATTTTCGGTTGTGCGATATGGTAATGTTATGGGCTCAAACGGTTCCGTAATTCCGTTCTTTCTAAAGAAAAGAAAAGAAGGTATTTTACCTATAACCGATCCTTGTATGACACGCTTTAATATTTCGCTCGAAGAGGGCGTGGATATGGTGTTGCATGCTTTGCATACAGCGTGGGGCGGGGAATTGTTTGTGCCAAAAATTCCTTCTTACAAAATAATGGATGTGGCGATGGCGATAGGTCCTGATTGTAAACACGACATTGTTGGCATACGCCCAGGCGAAAAAATTCATGAGGAAATGATCACTTCTTCCGATTCATTTTTCACATACGATCTTGGTAAATATTTTGCCATACTCCCCCAAATGCACAAATGGTTACTGCAAGATTTTATACAACATTTTAGCGCCGTGAAAGTAAAACAAGGCTTCCGTTACAACTCGGGTGAAAATACAGAATGGTTAACAGTACAAGATATAAGAACGCTTATTAAAAAGCATGTAGATGCAAGCTTTGAAGTATAAGAATTTTTTATGAAGCCGACTAAATAACTACTGTTAAGCTGTAGTTGCGTCGCACACTTATGCTGGTGGAATGCCCGGCAGCCTTTATCTCCCCTGTTCTTATTCTTTCACTAATAAAATTCGTTTAAGTGATACCATACGGCAGGCAACATATTACCGAAGAAGATATTACTGAAGTTGTAGCAACACTAAGGAGCGATTTTCTTACTCAAGGTCCCAAGATTAAAGAGTTTGAAGACAAATTTGCTGAATACATCGGAGCAAAATATGCAGTTGCAGTTTCAAACGGAACTGCTGCACTTCATTTAAGCGCTTTGGCTTTGGGTGTAAATAAAACTTCAAAAGTTATTACTACACCAATCACTTTTGCCGCATCGGCAAACTGCATAAGATATTGTGGAGGTGAAATTACGTTTGCAGATATTGATCCTTCAACTGCCTTAATTGATATTGACGAAGTAGAAAAAATACTTACGGTATCTTCGAAGGGAACATACTCAGGAATCATTCCCGTTGATCTTGCAGGTTATCCTGTTGATCTTGAAAAATTGCGGCAAGTAGCAGACGAATATGGATTATGGCTATTGGAAGATGCATGTCATGCTCCGGGCGGATATTTTACAGATAGTAAGGGCATTCAGCAAAATTGTGGTGATTGTGCTTATGCAGATGTTGCCATTTTTTCGTTTCATCCGGTAAAACATATTGCATGCGGTGAAGGCGGAATGATAACAACAAACAACAAAGATATGTACGATAAGCTTTTGTTGTTGCGCACACATGGCATAACAAAAGACCCAGCTTTAATGCACGAAAATCATGGCGGCTGGTATTATGAAATGCACGAGCTTGGTTACAATTATCGTTTGCCGGATATTAATGCTGCACTGGGTATATCACAACTTAAACGTGCAGACGAAGGGTTGAAAAGAAGAATTACAATTGCAAAAAAATATGATGAAGCTTTTGTAAAAACCGATATTCAAATTATAAAACCTGCAGAAGGTTTCAAACACGCATATCATTTATATGTTATACAGGTTGAAAACAGAAAAGGGTTATACGAGTATTTAAAGAAGCATCAAATATTTGCACAGGTACACTATATTCCTATTTATCTTCAACCATATTATAAACAGCTGGGTTACAGAGCTTCATGTTATCCCAATGCAAATGCTTACTATGAAAAATGTTTAAGCTTACCGATGTATCCAAGCCTTGCAGACGCAGAACAAGATTTTGTTATTGAAAAGGTTTTAGAATTTGTTGCATGAACAACATTGCGATAATTCCTGCACGCGGAGGCAGTAAAAGAATACCACGTAAAAATATAAAACCTTTTTGCGGCAAACCAATTATTGCTTACTCTATAGAAGCCGCGTTGACAAGCAAGTTATTTGATGAAGTGATGGTTTCAACAGATGATGAAGAGATTGCTGAAATTGCAAAAGAGTATGGAGCAATAATACCTTTTTACAGAAGCGAAAAAAATTCGAATGATTTCGCCATTCTTAATGATGTAATAAATGAAGTGATAGAATATTATAAGACTGAAGGAAGACGCTTCAATTTTGGTTGCTGTATTTTGCCTACCGCACCTTTTATTACAATCAAGAATTTAAACGAAGCATTTTTCATGATGGTAAATAACCAATTTGATTCTGTTCGTCCCATTGTTAAATTCAGCTATCCAATTCAAAGGGCTTTCAAACTGCTTTCTAACAATAAGGTACAAAGATTTTATCCTGAATACGAACAAACGCGTTCGCAAGATTTGGAGCCGGCTTATTACGATGCAGGTCAATTTTATTGGTTTAAAACTGATAAAATGTTACAAGGCACCAATAAAGGTGGAATTGTAATAAGTGAAATGGAAGCACAGGATATTGACTCTATAGATGACTGGAGAATTGCAGAACTTAAAATGAAAATGATTCTTTCTGATAACAATGAATATTTATAAGTTGGCTTTCTCCAATGGAACAATTGAATAAAGTTCAATTTTTTTTTCGTGCAGATGCTAATATTCAAATTGGCTCTGGTCATATTGTGCGATGCAGAATTTTAGCAAGGGAATTAAAAAGGCTTAACAGAGCTTCGGCTTTTATAATAAAAAACACCGATAAAAAATTTCAGGAAGAACTTCAAAAAGAAGGTTTTAAAGTTTATTGCCTCAATCAAAAGGATGATGAAACCAGTCAAATATTACATCTGATTAATTCATCTCATGAAGAAAAGAAAATGTTGGTTATTGATTCTGATGAAACATTATTGCACCAAGAAAAATTTCAGCTTCAGTGTATAAATCAGCATGTATTACTAATGCACATTATTTTTTTAAATGAGCATAAATACTATTCTCATATTGTTCATAACCAAAATCCTATTGCTTTAGAGAATAATTTGAATATTCAATCTAATACCCGCACACTTACGGGATTGGCCTACGTAATTCTTGACCCATCATTTGACCGAGAGCCAATTCAATCAAAATCAAAAAAAGCAATTTTTACATCCTTCGGTGGTTCTGATAAGCCTAACCGAACACTTTTTTTACTGAAAGCCCTTAATGAATTAAACATCAATATAGATAAGGTTATAATTGTATTGGGACTAATGTATCCTTTCAAAGACGAATTGAATTGCTTTCTTCAAACGAACTTTAAATATAAGTATGAAGTGCACCAGAACACAACAGAAATGAGTAAGCTGATGTCACAATCAACATTTGGTTTTACATCAGGAGGATTTACTATTTGGGAACTGGGTGTATATAAAGTAAAAAGTGCTATTATAAGTTATACTGAACGTGAAGAAATATCTGCAGACTTCCTTCACAAAAAGCAATTGAGCTATCATATAGGGAATATAAAAAACTTAAGTCTTGAGCAACTGCAAAAGCAATTGGCTTTTTTATTTGAAGATCAAATATTGGCTCAAAATGCAGAGCGCCTTTATAAGAAATTAGATGTGAATGGAAGGATTAAAGTCGTGGATGAAATGATAACCACAGTTGATTATTTTGAATAACAATAATATGGAAATTGCTTCTGATGCAATAATGGAACAACTGAACAATATTTTACATCAGGAAGAATTGAATTTAATTAAACAATTTTCTGCTCCCGAACTTCCGGTGATTTTTATTGTTGGTGCACCAAGATCGGGAACAACTTTACTGGAACAGGTACTCATCAATCATTTTCATTTAACATACATCAGTAATGTTGTTGCTAAATTTTGGCAGGCTCCGTTTATGGGTTTACATTTTTATAAAAGCCTGAAAAAAAAGCAATCAAAAATTAATTATTCCTCCCAATTCGGCTTTACGGAAAGTTATGATGGCCCGCACGAGTTTGGCTATTTCTGGAAAAGGTTTTTTAAATATAGAGACACAGATCAATTAACAAATGAACAGCATAATGAAATAGAGAATAATTTGTTGAATAAGGAGATTGCTGCAATGGAATCTGTAGATAATCTTCCGGTATTGTTTAAAAATCCGGCGGCATTGAGTTTGCAGGTTGATTATCTCGCCAAACATATTTCTCATTCATTGTTTATTTACATAAAAAGAGAACCGGTTTTTAATGCACAATCAATTTATCAAAGCAGAATAAAGTATTCGGGAAAGGCCGAAGAATGGTTTTCAGTAAAACCAAAGGAATATTTATTCTTAAAAGACAAGAATATATTTGAACAAATAGCAGGTCAAATTTATTATGTGAACAAAAAAATTGAAGATGATTTAACGTTGTTAAATCCTTTGCGGTATCTAAAAATTGAATATGAAGAATTTTGCCGAGATACAAATGCATTTCGAACAATATTCAAAGAATGGTTAAGCAACAACAACTATATCGTTAAACATAAGGAAAGCCAGCCTGATGAAAAGTTTAAAGACACCAACGACATCACTGTTGACAGAAAGATTTTTGAACAATTAAAAAATAGTTGTAACAATTACGCTTCCAAATTATGACGTGCGCAATTATGCAACCGACCTATTGGCCTTGGCTGGGCGGTTTTGATTTGATGGATCAGGTAGATAAATATGTTTTTTATGATGATGTGCAATTGTTAAAAAGAAGTTGGAATGTACGAAATAGAATAAAAAGTAATCAGGGTGAGCTTTATCTTACGATACCTGTAAAAAAGACGAAGTCAAGAAGTGATACGCTTATTTGCGATGCAATTATAAACGATGATGAAAATTGGAGAGAGAAACATCTGCGAAGCATTAAACATGCATATATAAAGGCTCCTTATTATAATGATGTGATTGAGATTATTGAATCGCTTATTCTCAAACCCATTAGTATTCTTTCTGAATATAATATTTACGTCAGTACCGAAATAGCAAGAAGAATAGGGTTACAAACAGTTTTCTTAAAAAGTTCCAACTTAAAAAGTAAAGAAGGAAAAAAGGATACACGTTTAGCAGCGATTTGCAAGGAAGTTGAATGCAATATTTATTTATCTCCACAAGGTTCGGCAGTATATATAGAAGAGGAGAATCCTGGGGGCGTTTTTCCTGAAAATGAGATTAATCTGTTCTATCATAATTATAATCATCCCCAATATCCGCAACTTCATGGTAATTTTCTGCCCTACATGTGTATTTTGGATTTACTGTTTAATTGCGGTTTTAATGACGCCCTGCAAATAATAAGGTCTGGCAGAAAAAAATCATTTACATACTTAGAATTTCGGCAAAGCATTTCGATTCACACATAAGAAATATGAAAGACCGTTATTGTTTTATTTTATACGATATACTTTACCAATGAATATCCAAATTAATGAAAATATTATAGGGAATAATCATCCCACGTATATTATTGCCGAGCTTTCTGCCAATCACAATCAAAATTTTGAAGTGGCAGAAAAAACGATATATGCAATGAAAAAGGCTGGAGCTAATGCCATAAAGACACAAACTTATACGCCGGATTCTATGACATTTAACAGTGACAATGAAATGTTCATGACACGGAAGGAGAGTATATGGGCAGGGCAAAAACTGTATGATCTTTATACTAAAGCGGCTATGCCTTACGAGTGGCATGAAAAAATAAAACAAATAGCAATTGATTTAGACCTTGACTTTTTTTCTACGCCTTTCGATCTTGAAGGAGTGGATTTATTAAGTGCACTTGATGTTCCCGCTTATAAAATTGCTTCATTCGAAATTACGGATATACCATTAATTGAAGCTGCTGCAAAGAAGAATAAACCAATGATCATCTCAACAGGAATTGCCACTCTTTCAGATATTGAACTTGCTGTAAATTCCTGTAAAAAAGTTGGTAATAAACAAATTATTTTGTTGAAGTGCACTTCTGAATATCCCGCACCAATTGAATCAGCCAATCTTGCAACTCTTCCCAATTTGAAGCAAACGTTTAATGTTGAGGTTGGAGTTTCAGATCATACAATGGGCGCAACTGTTCCTGTAGTTGCAGTAACATTGGGTGCAAGAGTTATTGAAAAGCATTTTATTTTATCAAGGGATTTAGGCGGTCCTGACTCATCATTTTCTATGGAGCCCGACGAATTTGCTGCAATGGTAAAATCGGTTAGAGAGGCGGAAGCATCCATAGGAAAAATTGATTATGAGGTAGGCGAGAAAAACAAATTAAGACGGAGATCACTTTTTGCAAGTAAAGATATTAAAGAGGGAGAAGTATTTACCGATGCAAACATCGCTTCTAAAAGACCTGGCTATGGCTTGCATCCCTACTATTATGAAAAAATACTAGGCAAAAAGGCAAAGAAAAATATTGATATCGGAACGCCGTTAACTTGGGATATGATTCAATAAACTTGGATAAAAATATGCGGAATTAATTTTAAATTAGTAGTATCTATAGCCTAAAGGCTGCTCAACCTTTACTTCAATTTTATGAGAAAATGTCTTTTAATCCTATTAACTTCCTTTCTACCCTTTATTTCATGCAGGAAGGAAGTTATCAGTACACTTGTCAACGATACAGGCAGTATTCATTACTGCGAAGCATCTAAAGTAGCGCTTGGCGTAGAAGTCGGTGAAATTTATAACAGCCAAAATTTCGCTGCATTTACAGATGTTGCTTATTATAATGGTTTATGGTACGCAACATTTAGGGTGGGAACTGCACATGTTGGAGGAGAAAATGGGCAAATAAAAATATTAACCAGCGCAAACAGTGAAAAATGGACAGTCGAGAAAATATTTGCTATAAACGATTTAGATTTAAGAGAAGGCAAATTTGTTATTGACTCACTTAATAATAATTTATATCTCAACTTTTGGGGTCGGAAACAGGTTAGGTATAGACAAATGACCAGAGAAAATTATTTAACAAAATTCGATAAATCAGTAAATGAATGGGAATCGCCTCAAGAAATAGAATATGATCATGCAAACGGTGAGTTCATCTTTTGGCGTCTCACATACAGCAAAGGCAATATGTATTGTGCTGCTTATCATGGACCTGTCAGAGCAAACAACAATGTATCTCTATTTGTAAATGATAAAACATTCACAAAATATAAGTTACTTGGCAAGTTTAACTTAAACGATACTGCAACTGAAACCACACTACGCTTCAACGGGAACGACAGCATATATCTTATTGCTAGAACTGAAGCTGGTTTTTCTCCTATAGGAATTACACTCCCCGTAAATTGTAAAAACACGTCATGGATAAAAGATCCTTTATTAAAAATATCGGCTTCCCCAAATTTTTTATTCTATAAAAATCAATTACTCATTACAGGAAGAGACTCTTATGGCAAATTCACGCTTTTTTGCTACGATCTAACTTTAAAAAAGATACAAAAAACTTTTACGTTTCCTTCTTGTAATGAAACTGGCTATGGCGGTATGAGCTTTAATCCGTTTAATGGAAATGAACTTTGGATTACTTACTATTGTATTGGCGATAGCGGAAGCAGCATTAAACTTGCCAAAATTAATCTTCCCGAGTTTCTATAACGGCCTTTTGTAGCATACTAACACACAAATTTTCTATGTAATAGAATTGCATTGTAATCTCTATTGCATAGATACATATTTTATTAAACTATTCAAGAATGGATTTAGTCAGGAGCATTCAAAATGGATTCAATAACAAAAATATCAGGTTTGTTTTTTTTCGGTACTTTATTTATGTAGTTCAGTTTGTCAATTCACTGGTTATTGCAACGAAGCTTGGAGCCTTTTTTTTAGGCGAACTGGGATTTATGATGTTGATTGTTCAATACCTTACACAAATTAATTTTGGTATTCCCAACTCACTGAATGTAAAACTTGCTACTTACGAAGGGAAAAACTATCAGCAGCAGACTATCTATCTCGGCAATTCAATAATATTTACTGTCTTTCATTCTGTAATAATAATCGTACTTGCTACAGCGGTTTCATTTATAAACGTTCCCATTTTTTACAAGTATGATTTTTATCCCTACATCTATTTAGTAGCATTTATTGCTGTAGCACAAAATCTGGATTTACTATTTGTTTATACTTATAGAGTAAAAAATTCATTAAAGGCAATTACGTTATATCAGGCAGCAGCACCCTTATCAAATTTGGTAGTTTGTTTTGTTTGGAGCGGTAAGGAGTTAGTACACGCGCTTTTGCTTTCACAGCTTTTAAGTAACCTTTTGTCTCTTGCTGTATTTTTATACCATTCTCCTATAAAGATAAAACTCAGCCTTAAGCTAAATATTCAAAAGGAACTGCTAAAAACAGGAATGGCATTATTGCTATATACCGCAAGCTTTTATTTTATTATGATAATTACGAGAACATTTGTAAGTTATTTTTTTAGTGTCAGAGATCTCGGATATTTTTCTTTTGCTTTAAGTTTTGCACAAGCTTCGTTTCTTGCTTTGGATACTTTATCGTTTTTGCTTTTTCCTAAACTTTTGAACAGGCTTAAATATGGCGGGGAGGAATTGGTTACAAAAATGCAATATGTAAGGAGTAATTATAACTTGATAGCTTTTTTACTGATCTTTTTTACTGTTCTTATCTTTCCGGTAATATTATACTTTATGCACGGATACTCCATCTCTTACAAACCTTTTGCTTTATTGTCAATAAGTCTTGCTTTATTATCCGGCAATTTTGGTATTTCCACATTATTTATTTCGAATGGTAAAGAATTTCTTTTAAGTATGATAGCCTTTTCTGCATTCCTCATAAATTTTATATTGGTTTGGATTATCAGTGCAGCCTCTTCTGAGTTTTATATGCTGTGTTTAGCGCCATTAATTACTTACACTATTTATAGCTCCTTATTAGGCTATTTCTATAATGTAATTTTTTTAAAAGAAAAAAGCATTACAGGATTTTTTTCAAATGTTGATATTAGGCTTGTGTTTCCGGCAATATTATTAGCTGTTGCTGTAATGTTAGATAATATAACAGCGCAAGTGGTGGCTTATTTGTTAGTAGTATTATTAAATTGGAGAAGAATCAAAGGCTTACTACCTATTTTTAATAATCTTATTAACAATCCTTCCCTATTTAAAATTTAGGATATCTCAATAATATTCATTTAATTTTCCTTTTATCAAACTTGACATTTCAACCCCTAATTCTCAGTAAGTATTACTTAAATTAATTGTTATGCAGAGATTGAAAAAATTATTGGAGGCTTATAATGATTCACCGGAAATATTTCATGCCACAAGATATTGGAAAGATTCTGATACTAAACTTATTAAAGAGATCGAAAGAGCGGACTTAAGTAAAATGAGAAGCGGACAATATCCAATTTTTGCAAAATTTGGTTTTGCAGAATATGTATATAAGAATCCCTATAAATCCTTTGCTAAAAAGTTTGCCTATGAAATTATTTCGCCCTTTCTGGAGAAATTACCGTTGCCCTATTTTTTAAAATTGTCAGATATAAGAGAAATGGCGGTTAAGCATTGTATTGATATAAGTTGTTTAAGCAATGCCCTGCCGGTTACACAAATTGAAACAAGTACTTTTGGAGCGCCATCCGATTTGTTTGAAGTCCATGGCAAAAAATATACAATGAGTTTTCTAAATAAGTATTTACGATACTGTTTTGCTCACAGGCTTATTAAATTCACCGGAAATGAGGTTATAGTAGAATTAGGAACTGGCTCCGGCCATCAAGTAGAAGTTTTAAAAAAGCTATATCCAAACTTAACTATTCTTTGTTTTGATTTGCCCGGTCCGTTATTTCTTTGTGAGGAGTATTTACGAAAAGCGCTTGGACAAGAGTCTATAGTTGGCACTGAACAAACGCTAAATTTTAGAGACTTGTCTTTACTGGAAAAGGGCAAAATATATATGTTTGGAAACTGGCAATTCCCTTTATTAAAAAACTACCGATTTGATGTCTTTTGGAACGGGGCAAGTTTTGGAGAAATGGAACCTCGGGTCGTGGAAAATTATTTGAGCTATGTAACTGAAGGTGCTAAATGGATTTATTTATTGCAATCTCGAGCAGGAAAAGAGAGTTTTGTAAATGCCGGTGTGGAAAAACCGATAACGTTTGAAGATTATAACAACATGCTAACCGGATACCGCTTAATACATGATGAAGACGCGTATTTTGCTTACAAGAAAATGCGCGAAAACGGGAATTATTTTCAAGCTATTTGGGTAAAGATAACTTGATATTCTAAAGTGAAATTTTACAAATTATACGAAGCTCTGCTTTAAGCATCCGACAATTTTAATATTGCACACTTCATTTTAGCTAAGCTAAATTAGATGAAACATATTTTCTTAGTTCATTCCCCCATAACCTATCTCGTTTCAATTGCAGTAATTAATGAATTGAAAATAAAAAAAGAAGATGCTATAATAATTTTTTTTGAATTTGAACAAGAAGCGAAGAATTCGATATATACAAGTGTGAGTGTAAACAAGTATTACGCAAAAAAAGGATCATTTAGAAAAATTTATAATTACTTCCGGTATTTTAATATTGTTACTCGCATAGACAGAATAGTAAATGCAACAATTAAAAACAACGACTTTATAGCTTATGTGCCCGCTCTTATTTCGACAGGCAAAGCATTAATCACCCATCCTAATTGTCGCTCATTTAATTTTATCGAGGAAGGTCTTACAAATTATTTTAAAGAAGAAACACTTAAAAGCATAACTATTATTAATTTAAAAGATCCCTGGCGTACGTCTTTTTTTAAGAATATAAAAACAGTTTTCAACGAAGTTTATCTTGTATTAAGAGGTTATAATTTCAAATTGCAGGCTTTGCCCTTTTCATATTCTTGCTATAATACATTCAAAGATGTTCTCTTTTATGGTCTTTCTCCTGAATCTTTTCCATTAGTGGATCAATGGAAAAAAATAGTTATCCCCTTTAAAAAGGCGACTTTTGAAAACATAAAAGGAGATGATACTATTAATTTGAATGATAAAATTATTTGGATTGGTGATGCTGCAGTAGAGCAGCGCGGATTTGATAAAAGTCTTTATCTGAAAGGAATAAAGGAGGGCTGCATAGATTTTTTTAAAGCAAGAGGCGAAAAAAATATTCTTATCAAATTTCACCGGGACGAAACAGACGATCTTCGGGAAGAGGTAAAAAAATTATTCGCGGATCATGGAGTTGCTTTTCAAATAATTCCTGATTCGGTTATAATGGAACTTTTGCTTTTTAAAGCAAGAAATGTTACACTGGTTGGCATTTTATCAAGCCTTCTTTTTTATGCGAGCATCATGGGGCATCATTCATTTTCAATCTATGAGTTTTTGAAAGAGGAGTACTCTAAAAAACGCACAGACCGGGATCTCACTTTTTACTGGGAAAAAGTCAAACTAATTGAACCCACAGTTTTAGATTATTCGCAATAACAGTTGTTTATCTTCATTCTTTGCAATCTTAATTGTGCAGCATCCCATACTAAATATAAAAAGCGAGGAACCAATTTCCATTGCTCTTGCTATATATAACGGAGCGAAATATTTAAAAGAATTACTGTCATCGCTCGAAAACCAAACCGTTAAACCATTGGAACTGGTAGTGGTGGATGATTGTTCTTCCGACGATTCCATAAAAATTGTGCAAGACTTTCCGCTTTCATTTGAAAAAAAAGTTTGCTCAAATGAAAAGAACATGGGGCCTGTTTACACATTCAAAAAACTTGCAGAATTATGCAGTGGAAATTTTATTGCTTTTTGCGATCAAGATGATATTTGGTTGCCTCAAAAGCTCGAGCATTCTCTTCAGGCAATAAAAGAAATTTCTGATGATATACCGGGAATAATCTTTTCTGATTTGAGTGTAATTGATGAAAATGGGAAACCTATCCATGAATCATATTGGAAGGTGAGGCACGTTACACCGGACAGATTTTCATTTGTTGATATACTTTTCTCTAATATTATAACCGGTTGTACAGTTATGATAAATAAAGCCATGATCGGGGAATTTTTAAAGATGCCTTCGAATGTTATGATGCATGATCATTGGCTTGCGCTGATTGGTTACAGTTTTGGTAAATACTCTTTTATTAATGAACCAACAGTTTTGTTTAGATCGCACGGAAATAGTGTAACAAGCAAAAGCAAGGTCACAACGCTACAGGTTTTTTTAAATGATTTTAAAAACAGAGATCAATATCTGCAAAAAAACATTCAGCAAGCTATTGAATTCAAAAATTTGTACTTCTCCAAATTAAGTAATCGTGATGCAAAGACGATAACCCAATTTATTAAACTTCAACAGAAACCTTTTTTCTACAAAAGATTGAGAAAAGATTCGAGGAGCTTGTTTAGAAGATTAAGTTAAATGGAAAAGAAGCCTGCTCAATAAACAAACTATTACAAATGCAGACTTAAAAAAAATGAAATCTTGAATTGATAAAATTAATTCATGTAGCACGTGGAGGCAAGCAGAAAATTATCATATACCTTATTGAATGAGCCATTGACTTTTTTTGGAGGCATCCTATTTTTTTTAATGGTATTTTCTCCTTCATATAACGTAGTGCTTAAAATGGCGCTTATCGGAGTTTTGATTATTTCAATAACATTGTCACGCATAGTATTTGATAGATTAAATGTTACAAAGGAAGTTTTATTGTGGTACATGTTTTTTGTAGCACATGGAATATTTTTTTCAATTCTTGGCTTCTTAAATGGGAATAACACTTCTTATATATTGCGATCGTCAACATACAATATTATATGGCCTATTGTATATCTGATATTTACTGTAGGCTTGTATAAAAAAACAAGTCTTTATTTTTTAGTGCGGGTTCTCATTATTTCAAATTTGCTGATATCGCTTTATTTAATTGGAGGGGCTTTAACATTGTTGGGGATATTGCCACCTTTGCCCTTTGTTACCTTTGAAATGTCAAGCCTTGCAATAGATACTTTAGCCGGACTCGTTAAGACAGAAACGCCCTCCGTTGTGTGCTTGTTATTTACAGTTCCTTTTGTTATTGCGCTCACCTTACTGGATAAAGAAAAGAAATTTGGATTTAGCAAATTATTCTTGAACGTATCTATAATTATTTCTCTTATTGCTGTGGTTTCTACCGCAAGAAGGGCATTAATTTTAAATGTCTTTTTAGGAATAGTGCTTACTGTCTTTTTTACATGGAGAAGTAAAGGCATAAACAAATCCATATTTAATAGAAGGTTGTTTAAGATGTTATTTTGGGGAGTTGCTTTTCTTGCCATTGCGTTGTTCTTTGTGCAGGAATTAGGAGTTTTGGATTTCAGTCTTGTATATCAAAAATTTTTGAGCGCTTTTTCGGACCAATCGGGTTTTTCCGATGCAAGCACTGAACTTCGTTACGAACAATTTCATTTATTAATTAAATCATGGCTACAAAAGCCCTTGCTTGGTTATGGTCATGGTGCGGTTTCAGATTTTATAGTTCGAAGTGAGAAAACGCCATGGATGTACGAACTTAGCTATGTTGCTTTACTGTTTCAAACCGGTATTATAGGATTATTGCTATACATGGCAATATTGTTTTGGCCCATATATAAAGGAATGCAACTATTAAAACACCGCAACGCCGAAAGCGCCTTATTTATTATTCCAAGCATTGTTGGTTGTGTTTGTTTTCTTGTAGCTAACGGTACAAATCCTTATCTGCAGTCTTACGATTACATGTGGGCGCTTTTTTTCCCTGTTGCAATCATTAATTATTTTATGAAAGAGGTATGACGGTGGGTGTAAATATTTTAATGGCTGTATATAATGGCGAGAGATTTATCGGTGAACAAATCGAAAGTATAATTAACCAAACGTATAAGAATTGGAAACTCTTTATTCGTGATGATGGTTCTTCAGATAGTACACTGCAAATTGTATTTAAATATCAAAAGCTCGACAAGCGTATAAAAGTAATTACCGATAATCTTGGAAATCTCAAAAGTTGCCGCAATTTTTCTGTATTAATGAACAATATAGATGATGACTGTAACTACATAATGTTCTCCGACCAAGACGATGTATGGCTGCCCAACAAGATTGAAGCCACTTTAAAAGAAATGATTGGAGTTGAAACTAAATATGGTCACGATTTTCCTCTGCTGGTTTATACAAATTTTATGTATGTTACTGAAACGCTTCAGCCAATTGAAGCAAAAAAAGATTATAATGCAACCAAGGTTAGAAATTTAGCCTTATCTCATATCATTGCTCAAAATCCTGTTTATGGTTGTACAATGATGATAAATAAAAAGCTTCTTAATATAGTAGGCGATATACCTGAACTGGCAGAAAATCATGATTACTGGATAGCGCTTGTTGCAAGCGCATTTGGAAAAATATTTCAATTAGATGAAAAAACTATTCTTTACCGGCAACACGGAAAAAATATTTCTGGTCATCACGACAATGACATGTTTTTAAAAAGGGTAAACAGAATTATTATTAACAAGCGAAATTTCGAGGATGTAAGACATAAAATAAAAATGGCGGTTTATTTCAGAGATATTTATTCAGATTGTTTAAATAAATCACAAAGAAAAATCGTAAATGATTTTGTAAATTTTTCTGATACGAAAAATATTTCTCTATTCTTGCGAAATATAAAAAATGGAGTGAGAAGACAGACTTTTACGCAAACCGTTCTATTTTATGTGACCATTTTTTTCTTGAAAAAAGATTTTAGAGAAACTGCTCTTGCAAAACAAGCAAGCATCCGTAAGTCATAAATTTTCAATAAGCGAATAGTGAAGATTTTTTTTAATGCTTCTATGTACACAAGAACGCCAACCGGAGTTGGAGTTTATACAAGAGAGGTATGGAATAGACTATATAAAAAATTGGATTTAGAAAATGTCGAATACGTGTGTTGTACTTATAACAAGAGCGGGTTGAACAAACCACAGAAACTTATTAGCGTAAAACTGCCTTTTGTGTTGGAATATTTATTACGCAAATTTATTTCTGTACATCGTTTATTGTGGAATTTGTTTTGGTTACCCTTTGTTGCAAAGGATTATGAGTTAGTTTATTCATTTTCAAGTCATGGAAGTCCCTTTGTAAAAAACCAAATTATCACCATTCATGATTTAATATGTTTCACTTTTCCCAAGCAGCATAAGTTTCAGTTTTTATATTTTAAGTATATACTGCCTCTTATTGTTAAGGTTTCTGTCAAAATCGTAGTGGTTTCAGAGTTTACAAAAAGCGAAGTTGTAAGGCATTACAAGGTTGATCCCAATAAAGTAATAGTTATTGCAAATGGCGGCGATCATCTAATAAATTCTGAGAACGACATTCCTCTTTCTGATGAAGAAAAAAAATTGGGAAATAGTATTTCAGATAAAAAATTTTTTTTGACGGTGGGTGCATCCTACTCGCACAAAAATGTAGAAAGGCTGATTATGGCAATGGATAGCGTTTGTAACGAAAGCTCTCTTGTTATTGTTGGAGTGGCTAATTCTTATTATAAAAAACTTAAGCGACTTGCAAAACAAAATAAAAGAAATAATATTTTTTTTCTTGATTATGTTTCTTCGGGTCTATTAAGTTTGTTATACAAAAAATGTATTGCAAATGTTTACATAAGCTTGTACGAAGGTTTTGGATTCCCCCCCCTTGAAGCTGCATTGCTTAATAACGTGTCTCTAATTTCAAATACCGGAGCACTTCCTGAAATTTACAGAGATGCAGCATATTATGTAAACCCGGTAGATATAAAAGAGATAGCTGAGGCATTAACGTTCATGATGTCTTCAAATTTTCCCAAACAAGAATACAGAGAAAAATTTCCTGACTTAATTAACAAGTATAAGTGGTCTATCACCGCAGATAAAATAGCTCAATTGATTTTTTGTAATGAGCGATTTAAACCTGTCATGATGTTAAAAAATTTTTAAACAATGAACCTAAAAGTTATGATCTGTACTTATTGCAACGGGGTAACCTTTTTCTTTTCTTTAAGCTATAATCTTATTTGAACCGAATAAACGATTTAGATATTGTTTTACAATTTTTCAGCATGAGTTTTGCACGCCTTTTTCCTTAAAAAAGCTATGCGTATTTTTTCTTGTCAAGAATTTACCCCTGCACAAAAAAGGATACTTGCTTTTGCAGCAAGAAGTTGTTTTATTTTTTGGGGAGTGATTACATATACAACCTCATTAGCTCAAAATATCGCTGCCGCTAAAAACAGTCAAGTTATATCATATCTTAAAAAGAATTTTACAAGCGACATACAAAACGTCATTGTAAACAGAGAAAATGTTATCATAAGAGGCAATATTTCCGGCAATCAATCCAATCTTTATTTATGCGAGCTTCCTATGTTTGATGAGATAACAACAACTCCTCGTTCTTTTCTATCGGTCACACCAATTGATGCAGGACCACCAAATTTTCGAATTCAAGTAAAAAGATTTATCCAGATTAATGATACTACATATGATAGGATTTACTCAAGATGGGTTATTACTACAAAGACAGGTCAAGATTATCAATTGCAATCCTATGCTCATTATCCCGAAGATATTACAGATGCTGCATTTCAATATTTACCAGAGGAGAAGCCGGCTAATAAAAAGGGATTAGGAGGTTTTTGGGCGGTAGGAGGCGTTAATCAGGATTTAACTGATCTTAATATCAAAAATGTAACTGTAAATGTTGTTGTACCAACTTTAATAAGTTTAACCCCCACTATTGATACATTTAATTTTAGCGGACAAACATATTATTTCAATCCTACCGCAGTAAGAAACTTTGATAAAACCTTTAAACTCTGCAGCGACCATAACATTTTCGTTTCTGTTATTCTCCTTATTCAGCAAAGTACACCCGATTCTCTAAAACCAATTTTTGTTTATCGCGGTGCGAATAAAGGAGTGCAAACCATGGCAAATATTACGTCACTTACAGGGCTTAATTATTATGCAGCTGTTGTAGGTTTCTTAGCAAAAAGATATACAAGGCCTGATAAAAAATTTGGACGAATTAATAACTGGATTGTTCACAATGAGGTGGATAACGGAGATTATTGGACAAACGCAGGAACTGCTCAAATGGAATACTATACTGAATTATACGACAGGTCTATGAGAACTGTTTACTATACTGTTAGACAATATGATCCTGCAGCAAAAGTTTTTTTCTCTTCAACACATTTTTGGGCAAGCACCGATAAAAATAAAGTTTACACATTCTTTCCTCCAAAGCAGATGCTTGAAACCTTTAGCGACCTAAGCAAAAAGCAGGGCGATTATGAATGGGGACTTGCTTATCACCCTTATCCTCAAGATAATTTCAATCCCCGTTCATGGAATGATAAAAATGCAACTGCTGACATCAACACAAGTAAATATGTTACACCAAAAAATATCGAATTAATAGACCAATGGATTTGTATGAGAGCTCATTTATATAAAGGTCTTAAGGTGCGTACACTTTTGTTTTCCGAAGAAGGGGTTCATTCAAAATCATACAATCAAGATGATTTGCTTGTACAGGCTGCGGGCTTAGCTTATATGTGGAAGAGGTTTAACAGGTTGCCTACTCTTGAGGCAATGGATTATCACAGACAAACAGATAACTTAAATGAACGAGGATTGAAGCCTGGCTTATGGACAGTTAAACCCGGCACAACAGTATCGCCCGATAAGAGGAAACCTGCCTGGTATGTATATCAAAAAGCAGGAACTCCATCAGAAGATAGTGCATTTGCTTTTGCACTTCCCATTATAGGAGTTACCGACTGGTCACAAATCTTTATTCCATTGAAAGAGGAGGCACCACCTGTAAAAGTCATATTCGATGTAACAAATTCCGGAGCACCGGCAAATGATGTTTCTGTTTATTTCAATGGAGAGATGCATAAGACCATTAATGGGAAGGCTATCTTTTATAACGTCGCTTCTCTTTCAAGAGAAAGAAATTACCGTTTAGAACAAAATGGAACAGTTATATTAGCCAAACAAAAAGTTGTGGTTACTAAAGATGAAACCATACCGGTAAACATTTTAAAATAAATTTTCTTGCATTGTTTCTGTCAATTTCTTTCATTGAAATAACAATACAAAACTAAATTAGCGCACAAGCAAACATTTTAAACAATAAGAGCAAGATATAAAACCTTGCTTATTTTGAATTGTTGAATGAAATAAGTGAATGATATAAGCAGATTTTTTGTTATTGTATTTATGAAATATCAGGTAAGTGCTTCTATTGTTTTATATAATCCTAATGATGAAGTGTATAGTGCCATTGAATCATTTTTAAAAATTCGTTCTCTTAAAACGTTTCTTTATCTTATTGACAATTCACCCACAAATAATTTTGAAAAACAGAATCAAACTCTTATTTCCAAAAGCAACGTAAATTATTTTTTTACAGGAAAAAACGTAGGCTACGGTTGCGGGCATAATATAGCTTTAAAGCAATCACTAACCGAAAGCGAGTATCATCTTGTGCTTAATCCTGATGTATATTTTGATGAGGGAGTAGTTGAGACGCTTTATAATTATGCCTGCAATAACTGTTCTGTAGGTCAAATTATGCCGAAGATTATTTATCCTGATGGTGAATTACAATATTTGTGTAAACTTATTCCATCTCCCTTAGATCTTGTTACACGCTTAACACCTTTTAGGTTATTTAAAAAGAGAAATGAATATTTTGAACTTAAATTTACAGGTTATGATAAAATAATGGAGGTGCCCTATCTTTCGGGCTGTTTTATGTTTTTCAGATGTTCAGCATTAGCACAAATAGGACTTTTTGATGATAGGTTTTTTATGTATCCTGAAGATATAGATATTACAAGACGCATGCATAAAAAATTTAAAACAATTTACTATCCTTTTGTACATGCAGTTCATAAACATGCAAAAACATCCTTCAAAAGTAAACGCATGTTTCTTGTTCATATCAGAAACATGATAAAGTACTTTAATAAATGGGGTTGGATATTCGACAACGAAAGAAAAAAAATAAATGCGATCACTCTTCGTCAATTTGAAACACAAGAAAAATGAGTAAAATTCAAATTATTGGAGGTTCTGGTTTTATAGGGAGTTATTTGATTAAACAACTTACTCCGTATTATTCGGTAGTTAATTATGACAAGGCGAATTCATCTTGTTTTCCATCCATTACGAATATTATTGACATTAGAGAAAAGGAAGCAATGATGGAGAAATTACAACCGTCTGAATGGATGATATTATTAGCAGCGGAGCATAGAGACGATATTTATCCTTCTTCACTTTATTATGATGTAAATGTACAAGGAACCAAAAACGTATTAGATGTAATGGGAAGAAAAAAAATTGAAAAAATAATTTTTACAAGCACAGTTGCTGTTTACGGGCTGAATAAAAAAAACCCAGATGAATGTTCAGAAGTAGATCCTTTTAATGATTACGGAAAAAGCAAATGGCAAGCTGAAGAAACGTTGAGAAAATGGTATGAAGAGGATCCTGATAAACGAACACTGATTATTATACGCCCAACCGTTGTATTTGGACCTGGTAATAAAGGAAACGTTTATAACCTTTTGACACAAATTGCTTCAGGGAAATTTTTTATGATCGGAAAAGGTACTAACAAAAAGTCTATGGCTTATGTAGAAAATGTGGCAGGATTTATTAAATATTGTATAGACAAAAACTTTTCTGGCTACCATATCTTTAATTATGTGGATAAACCAGATCTTTCTATGAAAGGACTTCTCTTTATTGTGGAAGAATCTCTTCAAAAAAAATTACCTCCTGTAAAAATCCCATATCTTTTTGGATATGCAGGAGGTTTGTGTTTTGATGTTTTATCATTTTTTACAAAAAAGAAGTACGCAATTAATAGCATAAGAATAAAAAAATTTTGTGCTATAACACAATTTTCATCAGACAAAATGCTTGAAGTGGGTTACAAGCCTCCATATACGCTAAAGGAAGGTCTTCATAAAACGCTGGAATCTTTAGAGAAAAAAAATAAACAAGCTATTTTTGAAATTAATCATTCTTCTTGAAACCCTCTCTCCTCATCATTCTTAACCGCCTTGTTCTTGGAGGACAATTAATAGACACTATTCCTCTTGCCAATTCTCTAAAAGATGAATACGATATTACAATTGTATATGGTGAAAAAGAAAAAGATGAACAGGAGATAACCGACTTTATGCGAAATAGCAATGGTATTTCTTTTCAAAAAATTCCCTCGCTCAAAAAAAGCATTAATCCTTTGCATGATGTTATTACCATCCTTACCCTTCGTAAAATAATGAAGAAATCTAAGCCGGCTATTGTACATACGCATGGTTCAAAACCTGGTGCAGATGGCAGATTGGCTGCATGGCTCGCTAATGTACCAGTGATTATCCATACATTTCATGGTCACTTATTTCATTCATACTATAATAAACTTGTTTCCTCTTCAATTGTACGGCTCGAAAGATTTCTAAGTAAGTTTACAACTAAAATCATTGTACTTGGCAACCGGCAGCAAAAGGAAATTTGCGGGCAATATAAAATAGCTAAACCCGAAAAAGTAAAAATCATTCCGCTTGGGGTAAATGAAGCTGCTTACAATAAAAATGCTGATGAATTACGAAACAACTTTCGATGCATTTATCATTTGCAGGAGGATGATGTTGCAATAGGAATAATCGGAAGGATAGTGCCTGTGAAAAATCATCAGATGTTTATTGATGTTATTGTAAAGGTGCTTCAGTCATCAGTAAAAGACAAGGTGAAATTTTTTTTTGTGGGTGATGGGTATTCAAGAAAGGGGCTTGAAGACCATCTTGCAAAAGCAGCCATTGCATGGAGCAATAATAAAGTGAATACATCTGCGAAAGTTATATTTACATCATGGGTAACGTCTGTTACAGATGTGCTACACGGATTAGATATTGTGACTCTTACATCCTTAAATGAAGGAACACCTTTAAGCCTTATTGAAGCACAGATTTGCCGAAAGCCTGTAGTGGCAACAGATGTAGGTGGTGTGAGAGACACCTTCATCAATAACGAATCAGGATTTCTTATCAATAATCACGATGTAACAGAATTTACCGGCAAACTTTTATTGTTAATTCAAAATAAAGAGTTGCGAAAAGAAATGGGAAAGAAGGGACACAAATTTGCAAAAGAAAATTTTTCAAAACAGGTCGAAGTAAATGCATTCAGAAAATTATATGCAGAGTGCCTGACATCAGTAAAGAATAAGTAGCATGAATATTTTAGTTACAGGAACGGCAGGATTTATTGGCTTCCATGTCGCAAACAGATTATTGAACGATGGTAATACCGTAATTGGTGTTGACAGCATTAACGATTATTATGACGTACAGGTAAAGCATGATCGTCTTGCTTGCGCCGGCATAAAACCGCCAACAATAGAGTACAATAGAAAATATATAAGCACTTATACATCCAATCATACATTTTATAAACTCAACCTCGAAGACAGGCAACCACTCGAAAATATTTTCAACCAACACAATATAGATATAGTCGTGCATCTTGCTGCGCAGGCAGGTGTTCGATATAGTCTCATAAATCCGCATGCATATATTCAAAGCAATATTGTTGGCTTCATGAATATATTAGAATGTTGCAGACACAACAATATAAAGCATCTTGTGTATGCCAGCAGTTCAAGTGTATATGGATTAAACGAACAAATTCCTTTTTCAACAAATCAAAATGTAGATCATCCCGTTTCGTTGTATGCTGCAAGCAAAAAAAGCAACGAATTAATGGCACATGTGTACAGTCATTTGTTTCAGGTGCCAACAACAGGGTTGCGTTTCTTCACAGTGTATGGTCCTTGGGGTCGTCCGGATATGGCATTGTTTCTTTTCACAAAAGCAATCATCGAAGGTAAGCCCATTCAGGTTTTCAATCATGGCAACATGCAGCGCGATTTCACTTATATTGATGATATTGTTGAAGGCATTGTGCGTGTAATGCATAAGATCCCTGCTGCGAATAACAATTGGCACGAAAGCAGCTCTGAAATCTCTGAATCGAGTGCGCCTTACAAAGTTTACAACATCGGCAACAGCAAACCTGTGCAGCTTCTGCAATTTATTGAGGCTATCGAAAATGAACTCGGCACAAAAGCTGCAAAAGAATTGTTGCCTATGCAGCCCGGCGATGTACCGTCCACTTTTGCAGATGTAACAGATCTATCATACGATACCGGTTATAAACCTTCTACTTCCGTGGAAGAAGGTGTAAAAAAATTTATTGAATGGTATAAGGAGTATTATAAGATCAAATAATTTTTTTGAGCCAAACTATATTACTGCTATGTTGCTTCTGTTGCGTCGCACTCTTATACTTTCAAATCTTTATTCAACAAGCATTCAACGAGGTTGTGAACGCTGCTAAAACATTGTTTTTAAAAAAGCTTGATCGCAATCATGCTCTTCTCATCGCTCCTCCATTAATAATTACTTATAAATTTCGCTTCTTTACATTCAATCATATTTTGTAATAATATTGCGTCCTTAAAATTTAAACATTTCTCCGCCTCAGGCGGATTAGGGGGTATATCTTAATGCAAAAAAATATCCTAATAACAGGCGGCGCGGGTTTTATCGGCTCGCATGTAGTGCGTTTATTTGTAACCAAATATCCTGATTACAAAATCATCAATCTTGATGCGCTGACTTATGCGGGCAATCTCGAAAACCTGAAAGATGTTGAAGACCAGCCCAACTACTATTTTGAAAAAGTAAATATTCTTGATACTGATTCATTGGCGAACGTTTTTATAAAGCTTGATGTAACAGATATAATTCATCTTGCTGCAGAATCGCATGTTGACCGCTCTATACTTTCACCAATGGATTTTATTTATACCAATATCATTGGAACTGTGAATTTGCTTACTGCGGCTAAAGAATATTGGAAAGATGATTTACCCACTCACCGTTTTTATCATGTTTCTACAGATGAAGTATATGGCACTCTAAGCGAAACAGGATTATTTACTGAAGAAACTTGTTACTCACCCAACTCGCCTTATTCAGCAAGCAAGGCATCATCGGATCATTTTGTGAGAGCTTACGGCGAAACATACCATATTCCATTTGTAATTACAAACTGCTCTAACAACTATGGGCCGAATCATTTCCCTGAAAAATTAATTCCGCTTTTCATCAATAACATTATTAACAAAAAACCTTTGCCTGTTTACGGTAAGGGTGAAAATACAAGAGACTGGTTGTATGTTATTGACCACGCCAGGGCAATAGATGTTGTATTTCATAAAGGCAAAAACAAAGAGACATACAACATCGGCGGATTTAATGAATGGAAGAATATTGATCTTGTAAAATTGCTTTGCAAATTAATGGATGAGAAACTTGGAAGACAAGCAGGCGAAAGTGAAAAGCTGATCACTTATGTAACAGACAGACCGGGACATGATCTGCGCTATGCCATTGATGCAACAAAAATCAATAAAGAATTAGGATGGCAGCCATCTGTAACTTTTGAAGAAGGATTAAGCAAAACCATTGACTGGTATCTCGAAAATCAGGAATGGCTACGGCATGTAACAAGCGGCGATTATCAAAAATATTATGAGCAGCAATACGCAGAGAGATAATGTGAAATGAAAATGTGAAAATGAAGAGATAAGCATATTCACGATTCACGACTCACAATTAACGATTCACGATTCAAAATCACTACTGACAATTCACTACTGACCACTCACTACTCACAATGAAAATAGAACAAACTCCATTAAAAGACTGTTACATCATTCACGATACCATATTCGAAGACAGCCGCGGCTATTTCTTTGAAAGCTTTAATCAAAAAAAATTTCAGGAACTAACGGGCATTGATACATGCTTTGTTCAGGATAATCAATCTTGTTCATCAAGAGGCGTGCTGCGCGGATTGCATTTTCAAAAAGACGAACATGCACAGGCAAAATTGGTTCGGGTGCTGGAAGGCAAAGTGCTTGATATTGCTGTTGATATTCGAAAAGATTCACCAACATTTGGGCAACACGTTTCACTCGAATTATCAGACACATCGAGAACACAATTATATATTCCGCGTGGTTTTGCACATGGCTTTTTGGTATTGAGTGAACATGCTGTATTTTTTTATAAGTGTGATAATTATTACAACAAGCAAGCAGAGGGTGGATTGATGTACAATGACCCTTCTTTAAAGATTGATTGGAAAATGGGTGATTCAGAATTAATACTTAGCGATAAAGACAAAAACAATCCTTTATTAAAAGATATTCTGCATACTTTATAAGATGAAAGGAATTATACTTGCCGGAGGTTCCGGCACACGATTGTATCCAATTACAAAAGCAATTAGCAAACAAATAATGCCTGTTTACGACAAGCCGATGATTTATTATCCATTGTCTGTGCTGATGCTCGCAGGCATAAAAGAAATACTGATCATTACAACGCCGGAAGACTCTGCACAATTTCAAAAACTTTTAGGTGATGGTAATTATATCGGCTGCTCCTTTACGTATGCGGTTCAACCAAAACCAAATGGACTTGCACAGGCTTTTGTAATCGGCGAAGAATTTATCGGAAAAGATAAAGTGACACTGATACTTGGCGACAATATTTTTTATGGCTCTGGCTTCAGCAAGCTTGTTCAATCTTTTAATGATGTAAATGGCGCTGCTATTTTTGCTTATGAAGTAGGCGATCCTGAAAGATACGGTGTTGTTGAGTTTGACGAGAACTTTAAAGCCATTTCGATTGAAGAAAAACCGAAGCAACCCAAATCAAATTACGCTGTTCCGGGTTTATATTTTTACGACAATAATGTTGTAGAAATTGCAAAAAATATTCAACCATCTCCCCGTGGCGAATACGAAATAACCGATGTAAATAAAGTTTATCTTGAAAGAAAGAAACTGTATGTTGGTGTGATGAACCGCGGTACGGCATGGCTCGATACAGGAACCTTCGACTCATTAAGCGATGCGAGCGAATTTGTTCGAGTAATTGAAAAACGTCAGGGTCATAAAATCGGTTGTATTGAAGAAGTTGCTTATAGGATGGGGTTTATTAATCATGAGCAACTCTGTGAGCTTGCTAATCTGTACAGCAAAAGCGGATATGGAGAGTATCTGCGGAAACTGAAATAAAATTGAAAGATTGCGGCTGAATGTTTTGTTTAGCTCATCTTTTATGTCTTCTGCTGTATAATTGAATACTGATACATTATAATCCTCTAAACGTTCAATAAAAATTCCTTCCACTTTAGCATCATCGCTTTTTCTTTGAGCGGTAATTTTTTTCTTATATAGCTTCAATGTTATGGGACTCGTGTGACTTGTGTGACTTAGGCTACAGCACGATTGTCCCATGAGTCACTTTTGTCTCATCTATGTTTCGCAGGAGCCATATTCCCCTTCGAATAAGAGCAACCAAATTTTCCAAAACAAAAACCGCATCAAAACCCTAAAGCTTCACAAAGTTCCGAACGATAAAGTGATTGCGACGCAAGAGGTGATGCCATGAAAAACAACAGCCGGTATTATAAAAATCATCTTAATCATTCCCATCATTCTAATCAGCGGTGCAAAGTATTTTCCAAATCCATAAATATGCGCTGTTATAGACTGCCTAAAACTTCCAATCTCGTAATGCAATGCTGCCTGCACCGGTTACTTTTGCAGGCTAAAAAAGATTTTTGCAAGGCTCAAATTTTCATATCGCGTTAGTAGGAAACCCAAACAGCGGAAAAACTTCTTTGTTCAATGCACTTACCGGGCTTAATCAAAAAGTTGGCAATTTTCCCGGCGTTACCGTAGATAAAAAAACAGGCTTTTGTAACCTCGACGAAAAAACTCTAGCCGCAATTATTGATTTACCCGGCACGTACAGTTTGTATCCGCGAAGAGCTGATGAATGGGTTGCTTATAAAGTATTGATGGGTACCGATGAAGAGGTAAATCCAGACGTTGTGCTGCTTGTTGCCGACGCAAGTAATTTAAAACGCAATCTTCTTTTTTGCAGCCAGATAATTGACTTGAAAAGCCCGATGGTCGTGGCTTTGACGATGATGGACATTGCAAAAAAGAAAGGTGTTGAAATTGATGTTGCAGGTCTGGAGCGTGAATTAGGTGTGCCGGTGATTCCTGTAAATCCCAGAAAAAATAAAGGTATTGCACAACTGAAAAAGGCGCTGGCACAAACATCGCGACATAATTATGTTCCCTCACAATGGGATTTTATTCCAAATAAAGAGTTGGCTGCAAATGCGATTCATGGTGTAAAACAATTGTACCCTAAGTTGAGCGATTATGCAGCTATTCATTACCTCATTAATCATGAAAATTTTCCCTTACCCGAAACCACACAAGAAACGATTGAGAAGATAGAAGTTGACAACAAATTCAACCATACCAAAACACAGGCAGAAGAAATTTTGCAACGCTATAACCGCATTAAACAATTAATGCATCAAAACGTTGTAGAGCCTGACCCATTACAGAAAAAATTATTAACGGAGCATCTCGACAATATTTTTTTGCATCGGGTATGGGGTTACATCATTTTACTTGCAGTATTGTTTCTGTTGTTTCAAAGCATATTCTGGCTGGCACAGTACCCAATGAATGTCATTGACTGGAGCTTTGCTCAATTAAGAAGCGGGTTAAATGTTTCTCTACCGCAGGCATGGTGGAGTAATCTTTTAACAAACGGCTTGCTTGCAGGTTTAAACGGTATTCTTGTTTTTGTTCCGCAGATAATGATATTGTTCGGGCTTATCACCATTCTTGAGGATACAGGTTATATGGCTCGTATAAGTTTTCTTAGCGACAAACTGATGCGTAAAGTTGGTTTGAACGGTAAGAGCGTAATGCCTATGATTAGCGGCTTTGCATGCGCAGTGCCCGCCATTATGAGTGCCCGCAGCATCGAAAACAAAAAAGAAAGATTGCTCACAATAATGGTCACACCGCTGATGAGCTGCAGCGCACGGTTGCCTGTGTTTACCATTCTTATCGCGTTGGTTGTGCCTGATGTTTATTATTTAGGATTTTTAAGTTTACAAGGATTGGTGATGATGGGTTTGTATTTGCTCGGTGTAGCAATGGCGTTAATTGTGGCTTATGTGTTACGATGGATAGTGAAGATAAAAGAAAAAAGTTTTTTTATTCTTGAGCTACCTGTATATCGCTCGCCACGTTGGAAAAATGTCGGCATTACGATGGTAGAGAAGGCGAAAATTTTTGTAACAGATGCAGGTCGCGTAATTCTTATGATAAGTTTGCTGCTGTGGTTTTTAAGCAGCTACGGACCTTCATCAAGAATGAATGCTGTTGAAAAAAAATATGCAACACTTCAGCAACAGGCAACAACAGAACAAAAGGCAGTGCTCTACAAACAATACAATTCAGAGAAATTGCAAAACTCCTATGCAGGCATTCTCGGCAAAACAATTGAGCCTGCAATTAAACCGCTTGGTTACGATTGGAAAATCGGCATTGCATTAATCACATCGTTTGCTGCACGCGAAGTATTCGTAGGTACCATGGCAACACTTTACAGCGTGGAAGAAAACGATAACGGTACACTCAAACAAAAAATGCAAAGCGCACAACGCGAAGACGGCACGCCGGTTTACACACTTCCCACCGCACTATCGCTCATGGTTTTTTATCTGCTCGCCATGCAGTGTATGAGCACCCTCGCAGTGGTAAAAAGAGAAACAAGAGGATGGAAATGGCCCGCCATTCAACTCGCATATATGACAAGTCTTGCATACATCATGAGCTTTATTGTGTTTCATATTTTTTGAAGGGGTTTAATACTTTTTTATGAGCCCATCCGCATTGCTGCTATTAAGCTTCTGTTGTGTCACTCACTTTTACGGTTTGTTCTCTCAACAATAAACAAAGGAACGAAAAAGTCTAACCGTCCCTGTTTAACTTTTTGCATTCAAGCAAAATAACGCACCACTACAACAAGCACATTTGTTAATCCCTTATTATCTAATTGACCAAGGATTGGCTTACCCGCCGTTCCCGAAGGTTCTCCGTCATCGCTTGAGCGAAAATTGTTTCCATCCAATCCAATGCGATATGCAAAACAATGATGTACTGCCTTTGGATGTTCCTTCTTTAGCCGCTGCAAGTGATTTTTGAAATCATCGGTTGATTGAATAGGGTATGCATAAGCAATAAAACGGCTTTCTCTGTCTTTAAATTCTGCTACCGCGGGTTGTGAGATTGTTTGATAAAATGCCTGTTCTTTTCATTAAAGGGAATATGATTTATTGCGATAGTAATTGATGCTGTCGCTAAAAATTTTTTCGTTACTGACAAGTTCGCAATTCGAAAGCTCCGGTGCGGCCAATCCGTTTTCAACGTATAATGTTTCATTGGTAATTACTCTCGCTTCATCCCACATTTCTTCATCAATAAATGATTGCAAAAGTTTAGCGCCGCCTTCGATAAGAATGCTTTGAATATTCATTTGATAACACGCATTGAGTATTTGATGAACGATGCTTACATCTTCAGTAACTTGATAATATTGTACAGCGCCATCTTCAATATGTTTGAGCGCATTGAAAATAATTGTTGGCTGCTGCTCATCAAATATTTTTAGAGAAGATGGTAAACGCAAGTGCATATCAACAATTAGTCTTATTGGGCTTTTACCACTCCATAAACGGTTGGTGAGCTCAGGATTATCGAACATTGCAGTGTTTGTTCCAACCAATATTCCCATTATTTCGCTTCGCCATTTATGTACAAGCCTATTGGTGAATTCATTAGTAATAAAAAGTCTTTCTTCTTTGATTAAATTATCCCCATTAGCAGCTAAAGCCCTCTTCTTCGGAGAGGGTTTGAGTGTCGCAATTTTTCCATTCACCGTTTGCGCCCATTTTAAAATGATATAGGGATGATGTTGTGTATGAAATGTGAGGAAACGCTCATTCAATTCTTTACATTCTTTTTCTAAAACCCCAACAGAAACATCAATGCCTGCACTTTGCATTTTTTCAATTCCTTTACCGGCAACTTGTTTAAAAGGGTCGCGGCAACCCACAACTACTTTTGGTATTTGTTGTGAAATGATAAGGTCTGCACAGGGCGGCGTTTTGCCATAATGCGCACAAGGTTCTAATGACACATATAGTGTTGATGAAACAATTAAATATTTGTCTTCATCTTTAACGCTGTTGATACAATTTACTTCTGCATGCGCTTTTCCGTACTCTTTATGATAACCTTCACCAATAATTCTATTGTTATGCACAAGCACTGCCCCCACCATTGGATTGGGCGCAACATAGCCGGAACCTAATCTTGCAAGTTGCAAGCACCGGTGCATGTACATTGAATCGTCTGCCATTCGCACGAAAATTATTCAGTAATTAATAGGGTAATAAATCTGCGAAATTACTAATTGACCAATTCACTTAATAACTATATCATTGCAGCATGACAGTGCAGCAGGCATATCAGCAGTTATTGTTTCAATTGTATGAAATATACGATGACCGTGAAGCAGCCAACATTGCCGATCTTGTAATTGAAAACGTTACAGGTTTGAGAAAAATAGACCGAATCCTTAACAAACAATTTCCTTTAAATGATCAACAGCTTAAACAGTGGGAAAACTTTACAGATGAATTATTACAACATAAACCTGTGCAATACGTTTTGCATGAAGCATGGTTTGCGGGAATGAAATTTTATGTTGATGAAAACGTTCTTATTCCGAGACCCGAAACGGAAGAACTTGTAAACTGGATAATTGAGGATTTATCAATCACTACTCACGATTCACGATTCACGATTCACGATTCACCACTCACCATTCTCGATGTTGGTACCGGCAGTGGCTGTATTTCAATTGCTCTAAAGAAAAATTTGCTAACCGTGGAAATGTATGCTATTGACATATCAAAACAAGCACTGAATGTTGCAACACAAAACGCTGCAACGCATAACGCTGAAATCCATTTTCAACTTGTTGATATTCTCACCAAAGATGCATTGCACTCACTGCCAATGTTCGATGTTATTGTAAGCAATCCGCCTTACGTAAAAAAGAATGAAGCATCTTCAATGCATGAAAATGTTATGAAGCATGAACCTCATCTCGCTCTGTTTGTCCCTGATGAAGATGCATTCATTTTTTATAAAACGATTGCTGAATTTGGATCGACACATTTAAATAAAAACGGAAAATTATTTTTTGAAATAAATGAATCACTCGGTAAAGAAGTTTGTATGTTGCTTCAACATTACGGTTACACAAGTATTGAATTGAAGAAAGACATGCAGGGAAAAGACAGAATGGTAAGGGCAATAATAAAATAACATGCCATTCACAAAAAAATATAAAAACGATATTTGTAAAGCTTGTCCATAAAAAAATAAACTCATGCTTCAAACAAAATCAAAATACGATCCCATCAAATACAGAACACCTGGCGGCTCACAACTCAACTGCAAAGGTTGGATTCAGGAAGCAGCTTTACGTATGCTGCTCAACAATCTTAATCCCGAAGTTGCAGAGCGACCTGATGAATTAATCGTGTATGGCGGACGCGGCAAGGCAGCACGCAACTTTGAAGCGCTTGATAACATTATTACTGCATTGAAGATTTTAGAAAACGATGAAAGTTTATTGATTCAAAGCGGCAAACCTGTGGGCATTCTAAAAACACATCCCGATGCACCGCGTATCTTGATTTCGAATTCACAACTTGTACCAAAGTGGGCAACATGGGAACACTTTGATGAACTGGAGAAAAAAGGTTTGATGATGTTTGGTCAAATGACTGCGGGCAGTTGGATTTACATCGGGTCACAAGGAATTGTTCAAGGCACTTATGAAACTTATGCGGCTGCTGCAGATAAACACTTTGGCGGATCATTAAAAGGCACACTTAATGTAACTGCCGGACTTGGTGGCATGGGCGGTGCACAACCTCTTGCAATAACCATGAATGAAGGCGTGGCACTCATTGCTGAAGTGGAAGAATGGCGCATTGATAAACGTATCGAAACGAGATATCTTGATGTTAAGGTCACAGATATTGATGAAGCTATTGATTTAAGTATAAGGTATAAGGCGGAAGGTGTAGGAAAAAGTATTGGCGTGTTGTGCAATGCAGTGCACTTGCTGGAGAGATTGCTTGAAAGAAATATTATTCCGGATACACTCACAGATCAAACATCTGCACATGATCCGTTAATTGGTTATTGGCCTCATGAAATCTCTTATGAGCAGGCAAAAGTGTTACGCGAACAAAATCCCAAGCAATATATTGAATACGCATACAACAGTATGTACAGGCATGTTCAATTAATGATACAATTAATGGACAGAGGAGCTATTACTTTTGATTACGGCAATAACATTCGTGCCCGCGCACAAGAGTATGAAGAAAGATTGAAGATGGAGAACGAAGTACGTAAAGCCTTACACCCTACACCTTACACCTTCAACCGTTGCTTTGATTTTCCCGGCTTTGTACCTGCATATATCCGACCGCTTTTTTGTGAGGGCAAAGGACCTTTTCGCTGGGCTGCATTAAGCGGAGATCCAAATGATATTGCAATAACGGATAAAGTTATTGTAAACATGTTTCCTGAAAACAAATCGTTACAGCGCTGGCTAAAGCTTGCAAAAGAAAAAATTGCATTTCAGGGATTACCTGCGCGAATATGCTGGCTCGGTCAGGGCGAAAGAGAAAAAGCCGGTCTTGCATTTAATGAACTTGTGCGAACCGGAAGAATGAAAGCACCCATCGTTATCGGTCGCGATCATCTCGATACAGGAAGTGTTGCAAGCCCCAACCGCGAAACGGAAGCCATGCTCGATGGCAGTGATGCTGTTGCTGATTGGCCATTATTGAATGCCTTGGTCAACACAGCAGGCGGAGCAAGCTGGGTAAGCCTGCATCATGGGGGTGGCGTAGGCATGGGTTACAGTATTCATGCAGGGATGGTAATTGTTGCAGATGGCTCTGATGCAGCGGCAGCAAGACTTTCGCGAGTGCTGCGAAACGATCCGGGAACGGGTGTAATTAGACACGCAGATGCGGGATATGAGCTTGCAAAAGAGACAGCGAAGAAAAATCATTTGGATATCGAAGATAGATTGAGATAGGTTTTTTATGAGCCCGTCTCTATTACTACTATAATGCTTCTGTTGCGTCGCACTCTTGTACGGTTAGTAATTCTACCCGGCAACATACGAGCCGTTTTATAAGCTTCAGTGTCTCTCAATTTATACAAATCGCGATCGCATGCATTCAAAAAAATACATACATTTATTCTTATCTGCCGTTCTCTTTTGCTTTGCAATTTGCACAACTCACGCACAAGTACTCAATCATCAAAAATTAGCGAAGGAATATTATCATGAGGATTTACAATGGTATCTTGAAAACACTCCATTCTTCGAATGCTCCGATAAACAAATTGAACAGGTTTATTATTACCGCTGGAAATTGTATAAAGCACATATTCGTAATGCAGGACAAGACCAATACGTAATTACTGAATTTATCAACGATGTAACGTGGGACAGAGACCCCTACAGCACTATCAATGCCGCAGCAATGCACCATATTTATGAAGGACGCTGGTTAAAAAATAATCGTTACATGGATGGGTATATTAATTATATGTTTCAACAAGGTGGTAACAACCGCAGTTACAGTGAAAGTGTCGCTGACGCTGCATATGCACGTTACTTGGTAAATAAAGATTCAAATTTTATTGTGAAGCAACTCGATAGCATGAAACATGTCTATGATGAGTGGAGCGATCATTTTGATTCTTCAAAAAATCTCTACTATATAGCTGCGATGCCCGATGCAACTGAATATACCATTGCCTCTATTGATGCTTCTAACGGTACGGGTGGTTTTGATAGCGGAGAAGCATTTCGACCAACAATCAACAGCTACATGTATGGAAATGCAACAGCAATTGCGAAGGTTGCTGCAATGAAAGGAGATAAGGAAACAAATAAAATTTATTTACAACGTGCAGTTGATCTTAAGCAAAATGTTCAGCAAAGTTTATGGAACAATTCATTGCAACATTTTACAGACAGGTACAAGCAGAGTAATCAGTATGTGCATTATTGGAATTTTATTCGCGGTCGCGAACTTGCAGGAATGATTCCTTGGTATTTTAATTTACCCAATGATAAACCAATATACAATGCAGCATGGAAACATGTTTTAGATACGACTCAACTGCTTGGTAAATATGGTTTGCGCACCAACGAACCTTCTTACGAATATTATTTTAAGCAGTTTGTAATATATATGGGTCAGCGCGGAAGTCAATGGAATGGTCCAAGTTGGCCCTATCAAACAAGTCAGGTAATTACAGGCATGGCAAACTTTTTAAACAATTATAATCAGAATGTTGTTACTGCATCCGATTATGTAAAACTGCTGCGCTTATTTACTAAGCAACACTATTTGCCTAATGGTAAAATAAATCTTGTTGAAAATTATGATCCCAATATCGGCGGAGCTATTGTTTATTATTACTGGAGCAATCATTACAATCATTCATCGTATAATAATCTTGTTATTACAGGTCTTTGTGGCATTCGTCCTGATGATAGTGATACGCTTGTTATAAATCCACTCATTGATAATTCTATTTCATATTTCTGTCTTGATGGTGTGTTGTATCATGGGCATGAGTTGACGGTTGTTTATGATAAAGATGGCAATAAATACAAATTGGGAAAAGGTTTAACTGTTTTCGTTGATGGTAAAAAAACGGAGGTATCAAAAACACAAAATAAATATCGTGTTGTCGTTGGTCTACCGGTAATAAAATATTCTCCTGCTCAACCTCCCAATTGTGCTTTAAATATTTGGGGCAAAGGTTATCCGTATCCCTCTGCATCTGTTAATTCAAAATCTGACACTTCAATGCTTCAAGCGATTGATGGACGCATCTGGTATTTCCCCGAAATAACCAACAGATGGACAACAGAAGGTTCTGTTTCACAAACGGATTGGTATGCGATTGAATTTGGACAATCACGTGAAGTGTCATCAATAAAACTTTATTTGTTTGCTGATGATAAAACTTTTGTCGTTCCCGATGAGGTTACTATAGAATATCAAAAAGGTGGTGATTGGCTTCCTGTAAAATTAAAAGAACAAAATGCCGGTAAACTAATTGGCAACACAGTAAACACAATTGCTTTTGATAAGATTATTGCAGATAAAATAAAAATCAATTTCATACACACAAAAATGCAGGTAGCTCTTTCTGAAATAGAATGTTATTGAGGAATTGGTAGAAGAAGTTGATTTAATAAAACAAAAGTGCTGAAGAATATTCAGGTGAGGTAACAAACATTGCTCATACAAACAGTCCCCATTCATCTTCATACTCATCTTTTTGAAAAGAAGCAACCCATTGTTTAAACAACTCACGAAACTTATCTATTTCGTCGCGTATTATTTGGCGGTGTTGCTCTTCCATCACACCTTCAAGAACAAAACTATTCATTGAAATTTTAATAAACTGCGCGTTCTTTCTTATAATAGCAGCATTTTCCATTCTTATAATATATAATCCGGCCTCCGAACTGCGAATCTTTGCTGCTACCTGGTGCGCATCACTCAACAGCATTCCCTTTTCATCTTCTAAGTGATCTTTACTGTATAAACAATCTTCACCCGGTTCTTTTAAGCTATCAAAAGCAGCATTAAGAACAATCATAACCTGATTCCATTGTTCATACATAGCTTTGCATAAAGCCCTCGTGGGGTTCGGTTTCCATTCTTCACCCTCGTCATCTTCATCACGAAATTCATCATCGTCCCACTCGGGAAGTTCATTTAGATCATCTATTCTCATAATTAAATATAGTAGCTTTTCAAATTATTCTCAATCATAAAATTGCTGTAGCTGTAAATCTCTAAGTGCCAACACAACGAATCCTCTAAGGAAAGTAAAGAAGAAAAGGCAAATAACACGTCTTACAGAATTCCCGACTTTAGTCGTGGACTCACCCTTGTACGCCTTTATTGAACGTTTAACAAACAATAGGCAGAAACGATAAATAGTAATTAGTAAATGAATAAATTAATAACTTACCAATTTCGCATTCAATTTCTTCGCTAATCCTTCTGCACCCCAACACATCACTACATCGTGATTATATTTAAATAAAGGCTTTAGTAAAAACGAAAAATAATTCATCCACGATTTATTCGTAACAACATTCCAGTCGTATTGAACGTAAGTAATATCATCGCGTTGTTCAAACGTCCATATGCCTTCACCTTCAAGTTCACCAAAAGCAATACCTCGCATGTAGAGCGGCTCTTTACGTTCAACAAGGCGCATTTTAAATTTTAGCGAATACGGCAGCACACTTTTCCATGTGTATTCACGCACACCGTTTACGCCGCTTGTGTCATTCTCTTCAATCACTTTTACAGATTCAACTCCTTTCCACCATTTGGGCCATTCTGTTGATTCATAAATCGAATCCCAAACTTGTTTTACAGGAGCTTTTATTTGCCAACGTGTAACAAAGGAATATTTTTCGCTCATAAATGAAATTTACGGAGCAAAAAATATTTTGGATGCTGGAAGAAGAGTTTATTTTCCAACGAATGCTTGCGTGAAATATAAGATAGGAGAAAAAATTTATTTACAATAATCTGTAACTTCCATGTTGCTTATAGAAAAGTCAGACATTATAAACTGATCGTCGGTTGTAATATAGTCGGACGGAGGATTTAGGGAAAAACCAATGTCTGCTAAATCTATATTAGTTGTTTCATATTCCGAATGATTGGAAATCGAGAATTCAGGCATAGTATAATTAAAGCATGGATATTTCCATTCATTGTTAAGTCTTAAAAATTGCCAACCTGTTTTGTCATCTTCATCCAGTCCCGCTATTATAAAACTTGTGTATTCTCCGTCTTTCGATTTAAAAAATTTTCCCGGAAGGCTTGATAGATCGCCTACGCTGAGAACGACTCCTTTTTTTTGAATTTCAAGCTCTTTGTTAAGTTGAATATGAAGACATCTTGTAACGTTATCTGTGCCGGTGAGCAAAAAAAATGCTTGATTTGTGTATTGCAAATCGTATAAAGATCGGCAGTCGCCATCAACACTTGTCACTTTTGTGGCACCACCATTCTTATCCGTTTTTATTATTAAAATTCGTTCTGCAGTAAAGTATTCCTCGAAAGCATATATATTATCATTCTCATCTGCTACAAGGTATTTTATATTTATAGGCTCATAATGACCATCAATATTTGATAGTTTATATTCTTTTAACCAGATTATCTCTCCGACTGCACTCATTTTCATAATGTACTCATCTCCTGAATTATTAGTAAGTGCAAGAATAATATCACCTTGTTTAGTTTCAGTAAGGCTGGAGATTGCCGTAAAATATCTATTTGTACTTTTAATATTCTCTAAGTTAACACTCCATTCTATTACAGCATCTGAATTTAATTTTGTTATGCAAGGCGAAAAAAGAAAAGAAGTTATAAGGTAGCCATTATCGTGTGTGGTAAATATCTTATCCCCTCTTATAGTTTTGTTTCCCGCATTCGCTGAAATAACTTTTGTTTTTAAAAGTTGGCCACTCTCGTTTGCGGTTGCAATAAACATATCTCCGAAGCCATCTGTTCTCCGCCATAATGAGCCAGAAAAAACATATTCATTATTATTTGTTCTTGCGAAACCAGTTTGCCAGAATATTTGCGGATCACCAGAAGGTCGCAACATTTTCTTAAATACAGGTTCTCCATTTTCTTTAAATTGTACCCATTTTAAATAAGAATGCTCATAACCTTCATCTTCCCAATATACAATGCTTGGTTCACCAAGATCGTTAGTAGCTGAATATATTATTTCAGGTTGTTGATAATAGGTTTCTCCTGAAGAAATGCTTTTATGAAATTGTGTTGTTTTTCCTTCAGATGGCCTGCTTTCATTTTTTTTACATGCAGCAAGCATTAATATAGAAAAGCAAAAGATTAATCCTTTCTTAATACTATTTGAAAAATTACTTTGGGGTGACTTAAAAAAATGATGGCGACGCTTGACAATCGTTATGAATTTAAACTTTGCAAACAGTGTATGCATATTGGTTTAGAGTTTTAACAAAAATGGCAATTTTAATTTTTTCGGCAAAATAAATATTCTTCAACAAAACTATTCGTGTAACTAAATGTATTTAGCTTTTGAAATTATCTGACTACCTCGTCTATACCACGTTTAGAAATTATTGCTCCAACAACTTATACAACTCATCCAGTTTTGGTGAAAGAATAATTTCTGTTCTGCGGTTTCTTGCACGTCCTTCAGAAGTTGAATTGGTATCAACAGGGTCATATAAACTGTGACCCGAGGCAATTACTCTGATGGGGTCAACTTTATAATCGTTCACAAGTATGCGCACAATTGCAGTAGCACGTGCAACACTTAATGCCCAGTTATCGTCATATCTTACACGAATGGGAATTGAATCAGTGTGACCTTCTATGTTTACTGAAATATCAGGATTTGCATTCAATACTCCTGCAAGTTTACTCAATGCTTCTTTGCCTTTTGGATTTACAACAGCACTGCCTGAAGGAAACAACAAGTTCTCACTCAAGCTTACATACACTTTCCCATTCTTTTGCGTTATGCTTAAATCGCTTGCATTAAAACCAACAAGAGCATCAGTCATTCTCTTGCGTAACTCTTCAGAGCGTTGTTTTTGTTGGTCTAACAAGTTTTGCAGTTGTTCTAATTTTTTCTGCTGCTCTTCTAATGATTGTTTACTTTGATTTAACTGACTTTGGGTAGAGCTTGCCGCAAGTGTGAGAGCTTCATTCTTTTTGTTTAGCTCATCTATTTGTTTTTGCAGGTTCGCGATTGTGTCGCTTAGAGATGAAATTTTATGAGCAAGCTGTGCACTGTCGTTTTTGAGATATCGTAATTGAACCTGCGAATCAAGATATTTCTTTCTTGATACGCAACCTGATAGTATGATTAAAGCAATTACGAAAAAGAACAAGTGCAGGGAATTGTTTTTCATGTTTTATATTTTAAAATTTAATCGCAACTTTCGTTGCAGGTCAACCATGTTAAAAATAAAAATTGTTTTGTTGCAATTCATTGTTTCTCCCAAAAGAAATTTACATGGTTTGCGCTCATTACTCAAGAAACTGCTAAGGATGATAAAATTCGTGCCAAAGGTTTCTTAGTTGTTTTCATTTTATCGCGAAGGAAAAAAAGTGTAAGTGTACGTTTTAGAAAAATGAATGGAAATTGAATAGCCATATGTATGCAGCAAAACAAAAAAGTTGAGTATATTTAAGGGGTCACCTGCATGCCGTATGAAGACCTATTTTCTTTCCGCATTTTTGTTCATGTTAATAGCACCTTATCCGCAGAAGGCGCAAGAAATTACTTTCGGCCAGGTGTTTTCACCAGAAAGCCCTTATTTTCTTATGATCAATGGGATTACACAAGACACACAAGGTTATATGTGGTTTTCTTCCTATCGTATTGGCTTGTCCCGGTATGATGGTTATCAGGTAACACTATTCAGGAATGATCCAGGGGATTCAAACTCATTAGCTACTAACAATGTTGTGTGCGTTTTTGCAGACCACAACGGGATGATTTGGGCAGGCACCCAATCAGGCCTCGATCGCTTCGATCCCAGAACAGGCATCTTCACACATTTCCGTCATAAGAAAGAAGACCCTTCGAGCCTAAGCGATGATGTCGTCCTTGCAATTCTGGAAGATCATAATGGCACACTCTGGATTGGTACGGAGAGTGGCTTAAACCGGATGGATATGAAGACGGGAACTTTTACCCGATACCAGCAAAACCCAAACGATACAACATCCCTCAGTTGCAATCGCGTACAGGTGTTGTATGAAGACCACCGCGGCACGCTGTGGGTAGGTACTGCAAATCCTCAAAGATTTTTTGATTCGAAAGAAGAGGGCGGGCTCAACCGGCTGGATAGTAAAACCGGAAAATTCACCCGCTACCTGCACGATCCAAACGATTCCCTTACCCTTATTAATGACAGGGTAGGCGCCATTTTTGAAGACAGCAGGGGCGTATTTTGGGTTAGCACAGCCGGGGATGGACTGCATACGATAGACAGGGAAAAAGGAACATTTCAACGATACACTTATGACCCGTCTCATCCAGACAAGTTGAGTGGTCCTCCTCCCCAAAACGATGTTGGTCTCGATCTGAATAATTTCTTTGTGGCGGAGGATAGTTCAGGAGCAATATGGATCGCATCATCCAAGAGATGGGTTAGCCGGTACGATCCAAAAACAAAAAAAATACATCATTTCGATTCTTTTAATGGCGATGTTCAGGCTGTGCGGAGGGTTACAGAAGCTTTTTCTTCACGCGAAGGAGTCTTATGGCTTACAACATGGGACGGCAGTATTTTCCGGGTTGATCCTTTCGAGGTTAGTATTCCACATGTTTTTATAGGCAGCAGTGTTCATGCAGTGCATGAAGATGTTTCAAGTGTATTATGGTTGGGTACCCAAGGAGAAGGTCTTATTCAAACCGACAGAAAGAAAGGTAGCGTAAAGCAGTTTTGTACTGATCTCAATGCCCATTATGGTCTTTCCGATGCTTTTATTACTGCCATCTGTGAAGGAGATGACAGTACTTTTTGGATTAGTTCTGCGAATGGTTTGAATCATTATAACAGGAAGACGAAAATATTTACGCGTTATGTTAACGACCCCCAAAATAAAACCAGTTTAACGAACGGCTTTGTGACAGCAATTGCACAGGATAAACCCGGATCACTATGGGTTGCAACTACAAAGGGTTTAGACCGGTTTGACATTAAGAGTGGTGTCTTCACTCATTACAGGAATGATCCCCACGACAGCACCAGCCTCGGTGGTATTAGTGTTTCTTCCTTACTAAAAGACCATTCAGGAAATTTATGGGTAGGTCTCGGGAATGGAACGGTAAGTTTATTCAATTCTCAAACCGGAAAGTTTAAGCGCTTCTCTTATGGCGTAGGGAAAAGGCAGAGCGCATATATCGTTGTCAATAGCATAACAGAAGATGCTGAAAACATTATCTGGTTGGGAACAACAAATGGACTTTACAGAAGCAATCCTGCAGTTGATACTTTTTTACTGTTCACAGATCCGGAGATCGGGCTAACAAGTACTACTGTTATAGCATGTATTCTTGAAGACGATAAAAAAAATCTTTGGGTTAGTTCATCAGCGGGTATTTTAAGATTCAGTCCAAAACGTGATGAGATCACTGTTTATTCCAGGAATCAAGGCGTGGATGCTGCCAGTCTAACAGTAGCATGGGGTCATAATATGCAGGGTGTAAAAGGGAAGCGGGGCGAACTTTTTTTCGGAGACAAAACCGGATATTATGCCTTCTTTCCCGACCAATTGAAAAGAAATGCAACACCTCCGCAAATTGTTATAACTGATTTCCGGTTAGCAGACAATCAGCCTGTAAAGCCGGGAAAGGGCAGTCCCTTAAACTTACCCATAACGTACACGAAAGAAGTTCATCTTAAATACAATCAAAATGTTTTCTCCTTCGATTTCATAGGTATTCACTACAGCAGCCCGGAAGATATCAGAATACTTTTTATGATGGAAAACTTAGACAATACCTGGCGAAAAGCAAGCCGTGAGAAAAAAGCCTTTTATTACAATGTGCCGCCTGGCCATTATATCTTTCATGTGAAAGCCGCTAATAGAGATGGTGTATGGGGAGAGAAAGCCATTACTGTAATTATCAATCGGCCATGGTACAAAACATGGTGGGCATACGTAATTTATGTAGTGGGTTTTGTTGTTATCGTATGGATGTTTACATGGTATCGTTCTAGACAGTTGAAAAAAGAAAATATTCTTTTGGAACAAAAGGTCATTCAAAGAACAAATGAGCTTGAACAGTCATTGGAGGAGAAATATGAACTAAGCAAAAAAGTAGAAAGCCAGCAGGCTTTAATAAATGAACGTTTGCGCATAAGCCGCGAACTGCACGATGATATCGGCAGTACCTTGGGCAGTATTTCCATTTATAGTGAAGTGGCAAAAAAACGTACCGAAAAAAATGTGAATACCGATGAAGTGCTTTCGAAAATAGGTCTTGCTTCAAGAGAACTGATAGACAAAATGAGTGACATTGTATGGAGTTTAAATCCCAACAATGAAAGCTTTGAACAATTACAAAATCGTATGATGACTTTTGCAGCAATGATCCTTGCTCCGCGAAATATTCTTTATGATTTTATTGCTGATGAAGAGTTAAAAAAATTGCAGTTCACAAGTGAACAGCGTAAAAACATTTTTCTCATTTTTAAAGAAGCCTTGTACAACATTGTAAAGTATGCAGATTGTAAAATGGTGAATATAGCATTATGTGTAAGCGACGATAATTTTATGATGACAATAAAAGATGATGGAAAAGGTTTTGATGTTGTTCAAACAACAGCTCAAATAATTGCAGCGGATAAATATTTGGGCGGAAACGGAATTAAGAACATGAATGCAAGAGCAGAGGATATGCACGCTAAACTTTGTATCAATTCAAAAATAAATGAAGGCACAACTGTTCAACTCGCATTACCGTCTTAATTTCCATGCCGGAGGAACTACCAAATTTGGTAATTGATATCCCTGCAAGCAAACAGAATTTTGCAATAAACAAATCGCAGATGAACGGAATCAAGGTAATTATATTTGATGATAATGATTCGCTGAGAGATTCCATAACTATGCTCTTGCAGGATACTGCTGATTTTACCCTTGCAGGCTCCTATTCCCATTGTCTTGATGTTATAGAAAATATACAGGAAACAAAACCGGATGTGGTGCTTATGGATATTGACATGCCCGGCATGAATGGCATTGAAGGAGTAAAACTGATACACAAAAATTTCTCTAAAGTACAAATACTGATGCTCACCGTTTTTGATGATGATGAGAAAGTTTTTGCAGCGATAAAAGCTGGCGCAGGCGGATATATTTTAAAAAACGCTGAACCCAAAAATTTGCTTCATGCTATTTCCGAAGTATATAATGGCGGTGCTCCTATGACTCCCGGCATCGCAAGAAAAGTATTGCAGCAGTTTCAAACTATGCTACCCGAAAAAGAAAAAGACTATCATTTAAGTATGCGTGAAAAAGAAGTGCTTGGTCTTTTGGTAGATGGGCTTTCATATAAAATGATTGCCGCTAAACTCAATATCACTTACGACACTGTTCGCGCCCACATGAAAAAAATTTATGAAAAACTGCATGTGGCTTCCATGACAGAAGCTGTAGCAAAAGCAATCAACCAAAAACTTTTTTCTGATAAGCTATAACTGTTCTTCTTCTCTATAAATATTTTCCTTCAAAGTTTCATTTTGTTCTGAACGATATTGCTGCTGTCAACTTCGTTGTGTCATCTCCCTTATACGTTCTGAACTTTTATTCAGCACAAATGCAATTTTAAAGTGTCTCTCAACCATATTTTTTTATCTGCGTATAACACAATCAATATTACCACTGTTGGTAATTGACTCGCGGTACTATTCAATATTACTTTGTTATGCATTTCTGAAATGAAAAACTTGATTGGTAATTGCAATTACAAGTAAAGCCAAAAACGTTGCCGAACAGGCAATAAAAAGTTTATTTATTTAAAAATTGCTTTTATGAAAACAAATCTTTTATCCGCTCTTATTTGGGCATTTCTTTCTTGTTATGCTGCTACTTGTCATGCGCAAAAATCAAGCACTTTCAACAATATTGAAAAGGGCATTTTATCCGGCAGTAAAAAAGGAGAAGGGATCAGGCATGTGAGTCTTGATGTATTAAGAGATTTTATGAAAAGATTTCCTTTAACAACTGATGTAAAATGGAAAAGAGTAGAAAATGATGGTTATATAGCAACTTTTATCGTTGACTCTAATGAAACTATGGTGGCTTATAAAAAAAATGGCACTTGGGAATACACAATTAGGCGCTATGACAATGAAAAAATGTTGCCTGTGGAAGTTAGGGCGCTGGTAAAAAGAACGTACTATGATTACACAATTACACACATTGATGAAATAAGTTTTTATGAGCAGGAAAACACGACATACATGGTAATTATACAGGATGATAAAAAAATTAAAACTATACGGGTATGTAATGGTGAAATGGAAGAAACTCATCAGCTCATGAAGTAGGTTGATTTACAAATTGTATCGCATAAACAATTCACACTCCGCATTACAATAAACTTTTTATACAAAAACTTTAATTATGAAAACGAAATTTATTTTTATAACAACATGCTATTTGCTTCTTGTTACAACTTCATTTACGCAAAACAATGTTTCTTCATTCCCCAAGAAAGTAACTTACCCACGGGCTTGGTTATTACGAGGAAACAGCGGCACTGATACCGCTATTAACTTCATCGGCACAAAGGATGCGCAGCCTTTGTTATTTAAAGTAAACAACGAAAAAGCAGGTTATCTTGATTATAACGGTCTAACTGGCTTCGGTTACCTTACTTTGAATGCTAATGTCGTATCTGATACAGGCGGCTTCGTTAATAACGCCTTTGGCTGGAGTGCTCTTTCCGCTAATACAACAGGTTATGAGAATGCAGCTTTTGGCTCAGGCTCACTTTATTCCAATACCGTAGGGGCTGGAAACACCGGCGTCGGTAATTTTACACTCTACTACAACATAACAGGAGGGATTAACACAGCAATTGGTGATTGGGCTCTTGTTTCTAACACAACCGGAGGAGGTAATACGGCATCCGGTGCTTATGCTCTTGCCAGCAATACAACAGGGTATAATAATGTAGCCAATGGTACGCCTTATACTCTTGCTTTTAATACCGAAGGATATGAGAACACAGCTATTGGGGCGGTTTCAATGAGTAATAACACCACCGGAAATGCAAATGCCGCATACGGCAGTTACTCACTTGCTTCTAATATAACAGGAAGTAATAATACTGGTTTGGGTTACGCTGCAGACGTAACTGCAGACGGTCTGACTAATGCCACAGCTATTGGTAACGGCGCTTTGGTAGACGCCAGCAACAAAGTGCGTATTGGTAATATTGATGTAACTAGCATAGGCGGGCAGGTAGGATGGACAAACTATTCAGATGAAAGAATAAAAGATGATGTAAAAGAAAATGTACCGGGGCTTGAATTTATAAAAGCGCTTCGTCCTGTGACATATCATTTTAGTGTGGCAAAAGAAAATGCATTGCTGGGTATAAAAAATAATCTTAGCAAAAACATTTCAACCTTGCAGTTGAAGGAGCTTAAAACGCCTGATGGAAAAGTTGTGAAAGTGCCTGAGATAAAAAATTTTGTAAGTCAAATAAAAGAAATTCAATACAAAGACAAAAATGAAATAGAAAAAGTACAGTTTACCGGCTTTTTAGCGCAGGATGTTGATAAAGCTGCAAAGAGTATTGGTTATGATTTTTCGGGCATTGATAAAACTGGAAAGATCATGGGATTGCGTTACAGCGAATTTGTAGTGCCGCTTGTAAAAGCAGTACAAGAACTTTCCAAAATGAATGATGAAAAAGATGAGCGGATTAATGACTTGCAAAAACAAATTGATGCATTAAAAGTAATGATAAGCAGCAATAATAGCAATGGTAAAATTAATGCGACACTTAGCGATGTTTCTCTTGAACAAAACATACCAAACCCTTTCAGTAAATCAACAGCCATTACTTATACTTTGCCTCGAAAACTTACAAATGCACAAATAGTAATTATTGATAAAGATGGTAAAGTGTTGAAGCAAATAAATATTTCCGGCAGCGGAAAAGGAACAATAAATCTTGATGGTTCCACGCTTGCTGCGGGAACTTATAATTTTTCTTTGCTCATTGATGGAAGAATAATTTCTTCAAAACAAATGGTATTGATGAAATAAAAGCGTTTGCTAAATGATTTCTTTGTACAAAGTGCTATGGCTTGATAAGGCATAGCACTTTGTGTTTGTTTATGAATAACCGAAAGTAATAAATGAATGAAAGTAGTGTGTAATTAACTCGAGCCTGTACTACAGTGCGAAGACCTGCAGCCTCATAACACCAATAGAGTCGAGTTCATAAAAATCTTTCCCATAATCATCGCACATCTCTTTATTAATTCCCCTCTGCTGTATAATCTTTTTTTTCTTAACTTGACCATATAAATTTTTAAACCATGACAACACAACGCAGATCTGTTCTAAAGAAACTCTTCACCTCTCTTGTAGGTGTTACAGGACTTGGATTAGCAGCCAAAGCCACCACTAACTCTGCTGACGAAAAAAAAGTATCAGACATTGTTTATGACCAAGACGTTCCTTTATTTTCTCAAATAACAAAACTTGGGAACCTTGTATTTATTGCGGGACAGGGTGCGCATTTTGAAGGCGATATAAAATCGCATACCGAGCATGTGCTTAAGTCAATGGAAGAGCAACTGGTAAAAGCGGGCTCATCTATGGAAAAGGTTTTAAAAGTGAGTGTGTTTTTGAACGACATCAAAGATTATCAGGGCATGAACGAAGTTTTTAGAGGTCGCTTTGGAAAAAACCCGCCGGTGCGCACCACAGTGGCTGTCGCAAGCGGTGGCGTTCCCGGCAATTCACTTGTTGAAATGGATTGCATGGCTTATATATAATTTTTCATTTCAAAAATTTTATCAATGAAGCGAAGAGATTTACTTAAAGGTTTATCAATTGCGCCACTCGCAGGCACTGTTGCAACTTTGCTTCCGTTTAAATCAAGCGCCGCATCAAATGCAAAGAAGCGCAACCTGTTTAAAGAGCTTGGTGTGCGCACCTTTATCAATGCTGCGGGCACTTACACTTTTATGACAGGCTCTTTAATGCACGAAGAAGTTGTTGATGCGATTCGTTCTGCATCGCATGACTTTTGTTTGCTCGATGAATTACAGGATAAGGTGGGAGAAAAAATTGCAGCGATGACAAAAGCCGAAGCTGCTGTTGTAACGTCGGGTGCATTCTCGGGAATGACGCTTGGTCTCGCAGGCATTCTCACCGGCATGGATGAAAAGAAAGTTGAACAACTGCCGCATCTCGAAGGAACGGGTATGAAGACTGAAGTTATTTGTCAAAAGGCGCACGATATCGGATACAATCATGCGCTCACAAACACCGGTTGCAAAATTATTCAGGTGGAGACTGCGGAAGATGTTGAACGTGCCATCAATGAGAAAACTGCGTTGATGCATTTTTTAAACATCGAAGCCGACAAGGGAAAGATAATGCACGAAGAGTGGGTGGCGCTTGGAAAGAAACACACCATACCAACTTCGATTGATATTGCAGCCGATGTGCCGCCCATTTCAAACCTGTGGCGCTTCAACGAAATGGGTTTTCATTTTGTTGTTATTTCCGGAGGCAAAGCGATAAGAGGCCCGCAGAGTGCAGGTTTGCTCATGGGCAAGAAAGAAGTTATCGCAGCTGCACGTTTGTCAATGCCGCCACGTGGTTCAACGATTGGTCGCGGTTTTAAAGTGAACAAGGAAGAAATTCTCGGCATGTACGTTGCACTTGAACATTATCTCACTTACGATCATGATAAAGAATGGAAAGAGTGGGAAGCACGTGTTGCAACAATTGAAGGCGCAGTTAAACCAATTGCCGGAATTACAACAGAAGTAAAAGTGCCAACGCTCGGAAACGTAACCCCCACGCTGCATATAACATGGGATGCGAGTAAAGTAAAGATCACTACAAAAGATTTACAAGAACAATTGCGTATTGGCGAACCTTCGATTGAAGTTGTAGGCAATGAAGAAAGCCATATCAGCATTACAACGTGGGTAATGAAACCGGGCGAAGAAAAAATTGTTGCCAAACGATTGAAAGAAGAGTTATCGAAAGTTTGTGTGTGATAATTTTTTGTGATACCAACTTTTGTTTTTTATGGCATCGTCCCTTGCGTCGCAATCCGTTCATCTGTTGAAACGCTGTGCGGCTGCAGCGTTCAGAAGGTAAGCCATTCATATTTTGTGACTTTAGTACATTGTCATAGCCAATGAACATAAAACAATCACCAAATCATAAACAATATTTAAACACACTCATAAAAATGAGTGCTGAACAACGATTGCTTAAGGCATTAGAATTATCAGCCCTACAAAGGAACTATTCCTGCAAGGTCTTCGCAAAAGATTTCCCGAAAAAACCGAAACAGAGATCAAAGAGATTTATCTACAACGGTTAGCTAAATGTTACAACCGGAATTATTAATCAGTGTGCTGGATATGCTTATCTCTTAATTATTTCTTCACCGCCTTACTCTCTTTTTTCATAACTTGTTTGGATAAATTTTTTAACTATGATAAAAACACTCTTATGATTTACGACTACCGATTCACAACAATATTTCCCATTCACTATTCAATGTCGTTTAGTTAAGCAGATGCCTCCTCGGCGGCATGACAAAATCCGACTCCGAAGCTTGTCATTCCTACGCAGGAGGAATCTAATACAAATGATTATTTCTTAACTAAACGACATTGATTGACCATTGACCATTCACCATTCACCACGCTGCCTGCATGAAAATATTTTTCTCATTCCAAACTATAACTGCTGTTTTACTTTCGGTATTGATTGTTTCGTGTACTTCTTCTGAAAACAATTCAGATAAACTTTGGACAGCTCCTAAAAGTGCAGCAGCATTGAAAAGCCCTTTCACCATTACACCCGATGTTGAATTGAAAGGACAACAATTATACATGTTATATTGTTGGCAATGTCACGGCGAAACCGGATTCGGCGATGGTGCAGCAGGAAGTTCATTGGATCAAAAGCCTGCAAACTTTCACGACAGGCGAATAAGGAAACAACCTGATGGTGCACTGTTTTGGAAGATGAGCACAGGTAAAGGAACAATGCCCGCATTCAAAGATGTGTTGTCGGAAGAAGAAAGATGGAGTCTTGTTGCATACATAAGAAGATTATCAACACAAACAGCGGTTTCAAAAATGCCAAAATCATTACGACCCGATATAACTGTTGCTTATGTTATGAAAACAGCGGGACATAGTGTGCGCATTTTACAAAACCCTGTTTCAAAAGAAATATGGTACACAACATTTGAGGGTGATATTTACAGAGTAAAAAATATTGAAAGCAAAGAACCAACATCGCAGCAAGTTTTATCGGTAAAAGATCACGGTATTATTCAATTACAGGGTGCGGTGTTTTTGGGCAACTCGCTTTTTTTATGCGGCAACGTTCCCGACACAAATCACAAAACAACAAAAGGAAGATTGGTGCGTGTTTATTTTAATGATACCACTGTTGCGCAAATAAAAGTTGTGTTCAACACAGTTGATTATCCCGCTAATAAAACCATTTACGACCATGGGTGGAATGCACTCGAATTAAGTGCCGATGAAAAATATATTTATGCCAACTCAGGTGCAAGAACAGATCATGGTGAAGTGCAGGATTTCGGCGGCATGTTTCCTAATCAGCGCGACAATATTTTAACCTCAAAAATTTTTCGCTTTCCCGTTGAAACAGAAAATTTAGTATTATCACTTGATACCGCACAAGTGCAACCATATCTTTTTGCAAGCGGTATTCGCAATGCGTATGATATGGCGATAGATGATAAAGGAAATCTTTTTGCAGTTTCAAACTCCTGTGATTACGATATGCCCGAAGATATGTTTTGGGTAAGACAAGGACATCATTACGGATTTCCGTGGGTAATGGGTGGAGTAGAAAATCCTCAGCAATTTCCTGATTGGCAACCCGACCCGGAAACAGATAAGTTTATTAATAAATCTTCGCACTCATGGGAAGTAAGATATTTTCATAATGATCCAACTTTTCCAAAGATTCCTGCCGGTGTAAAGTTTAGTCCCGGTGTTCAAAACATAGGGCCCGATGCAAATATGTATCGCGGTCATACAGGAAAAATTTTAGATGGAGATCAAACAGGAGTTACCGTTAGCACATTCACTGCACACTCTTGTCCGCTTGGTTTATTCTTTGATAAAAAGAAAATTTTATCAAATGATTTTAAAGGCGATGGTTTTGTAATTCGATATACACTTGGTGCGACTTCCTCATTAATGCTTCCTTTCGGAAAAGAAGGAGCAGACCTGTTGCATCTGCATTTGATGTATGATTCTTTAACCGACAATTATTTTGTACGAACAACAAAAATTGCAGACACCTTTGATCAACCAACAGACGCTATTCTTGTGGGCAATGATGTTTATGTGATTGGCTATGGTGAAAGTAATGGCAACATCTGGAAGATTACACTGCCTTCAAACAATAACAAGCAACGTATGTCGAAAAATAAATGAGCAACCATGTACAACTGAAAAATTTTTGAGAGTGATAAAGTATCATTATTGTCCGGATAAATTAGAAATAATTTTCTCGAAAGTCTTATAGGGAGCGGGTTTCAAGCCCCTCTCCTTTGGAGAGGGGTTGGGGTGAGGTCGCACAAGCGGGCAAAAGGTTTCATGAACTTAGTCGGACAATAGTGATAAAGTATAGTGACATAACCTTAGTAGAAAAAATAGATTTAAAGGTTCTACCTTATTACCTTATTTTTTCAACGACCCATTTTTATAAGGTAGTAAGCTCGAAGTAATTAATAGATTATTTTCTACTAAGGTCATTAAAAAAAAATTGAAAAGCTGTAAATGCTTAATCTATCAACAATTACTCAACTAAATATCATTACAATGAAACGACGAAATATAATCAAAGGTTTTACGCTACTCCCGCTTGCTGGAGTATTGGCTCCCATCAAATCATTATTTGCAGAGAAAAAAAACTTCTATGCACCGCCGGGCGATTCTGTGAATCCGAACATTTTCGAATCAATCGGTGTAGAACCCATCATCAATTGTCGCGGCACATTCACCATTATCGGCGGTTCAATTGAACGTCCCGAAGTACGTGCGGCAATGGAAGCGTCATCAAAAAATTTTGTGCAGTATGATGAACTTGCAGATGGAATAGGAAAGCGGCTTGCAGAGATAACAGGTGCAGAATGGGGTATGGTTTCAGCGGGTTGTGCAGCAGGAATGAAACATATTACTGCTGCATGTGTTACAGGTGGCAATCCTGAAAAACTAATCCGCATCCCCAACCTTGAAGGCTTTGATAAAACAGAGGTGGTAATACCAACGCCATCGAGAAATGTTTATGATCATGCGATAAGAAATATCGGCGTTAAAATTATTCAGGTTGACACGCCGGAAGAATTAGCAAACGCATTGAATGAAAGAACAGCAATGATCTATCTCATGGCAGACGAAGCCACTGAACCGGGTCAGCCATTTTCTGTAGAGAACGTTGCAAAAATTGCGAAGAGCCATAAAATTCCCCTGCTTGTTGATGCTGCGGCAGAAGTGTTAACTATTCCAAACATACATCTGCAATATGGAGCTGATGTTGTAGTGTATAGTGGTGGCAAAGCAATCTGCGGTCCCCAATGTGCTGGATTGGTATTGGGAAGAAAAGATATTTTGATGAGTGCATGGCAGGCAAGTTCTCCGCATCATGGTCCGTGTCGCGATAACAAAGTGGGGAGAGAAGAGATGATGGGAATGCTTGCAGCAGTAGAAGCATGGACAAAAAGAGATCATCCCGCAGAATGGAAGACATGGCTTTCATACCTCGACAATATCTCAAAAAAAGTTTCAAAAATAGATGGAGTTACAACTTTTGTTTTCGAACCAACAGCGTTATCGAATAAATCTCCTGTGCTTAATATTTATTGGGATCCTGTAAAGTTTAATGTCACAGGAGAAGAGATTGCAGAAGAACTCGGAAGAACCAAACCGCGTGTGGCTATTGGCAGTGAAACAAAGGATGGCAAAACATCCATCAACATTACAACAGGACAGATGCAGCCGGGCAACGATAAAGTTGTTGCAGACAGAATTTATGAAGTGCTTACAAAAAAGCGTGAGCCAAAAATGACGGCGATGGTAATGCCCAATGTGAATCTTACAGGAAGCTGGGATGTAACTATTCAATTCTTCAGCAGCACCGGTAATCACATGTTCTTTATTGAGCAGGATGGCAAGTGGATAAAAGGTTCACATAAAGGAGAGTTTACAGTGAGAGAATTAACAGGTGAAGTGAAGAGCGATACCGAAGTAAAAATGAAAAGTGTTGATCGTCATCCTGCAGATTCAATCACATTTATTTTTTCGGGAACAATTTCAGGTGATTCAATCACAGGTTCAATTTATATGGGAGAATATCGAACGGCGACTTTTACAGCGAAACGAACGAGTTATAAAATTCAGCCAAAGGAAATAACAGTGCCTGGTGGTCCTCCATTGGCAACGTGAGATTGAAGATATAGATCCCTCCTTCGTCGGGATGACAAGCTGAAAATATGTTTAAGGCTAATGAATAAATTTCAGCTTAATTAAAAAACATGAGCTTGTCATGCCGAAGAATGAGGCATCAGTTTCGCATTGTTTAATAGAATTACCAACAGTACAAGTGTGCGACGCAAGAGAAGCTAAATGCTTAATCAATTGTTGGGCTCAAAAAAAATTACAAAAACATTCTTTTAATGCTTTATCAAAATTTATTGAAACAATTTTTCAAAAAAATAATTTATCTCATTGCATTAATTCTTTTTAATGCGAACATTTTGCATGCGCAGCAGATTGATATTTTATTGAAAGGCGGTTACGTAATTGACCCTAAAAATAAAATTGATGAGCAGATGGATGTTGCCATTGCGAATGGAAAAATATCACAAGTAGCGAAAGATATTCCTGCAAAGAACGCAAAGCAGGTGATTGATATAAGCGGGTTGTATGTTACACCAGGCATCATTGATATGCATGTGCATGCTTTTAACGGAACAGATGTTGATGCTTATATCTCAAACGCTCTAACAAGCTTGCCACCGGATGGATTTACATTCAGAGCTGGCGTTACAACAGTGGTAGATGCAGGTT
>Ga0081539_10000376_pt1 | contig 97498 bp, 71 predicted proteins | sample TabmetS4T2R2_FD_71023 | JGI IMG/M metagenome (GOLD analysis project Ga0081539, IMG submission 71023) | Tabebuia heterophylla rhizosphere microbial communities from the University of Puerto Rico - S4T2R2 | ecosystem: Host-associated > Plants > Roots > Rhizosphere ... | reverse complement strand
CCACCCGGCGCCGCCCGTGGCGAGCGAACCATCAACACCGAGCGAGCAGGGCGGCGCGGCGGGGTCTGGACCGAGGAACGAGGGAAGACCCCGCCACCCGGCGCCGCCCGTGGCGAGCGAACCATCAACACCGGCGCGACGCAGCAGGGTCGCACGCGAATGACCGTGCCGGACGGCACGAGTAGTGCAGACTTCCACGGGTGGTTCGCCTGAAACCGTCCCTGCGCCCGCCGCGGCTCGGCGTTCACCCCCGCGATGACGGCGTGGACGTCGCGGTGGTGGCGGCGCACGCCGATCGGGCCGAGTTCTGCCTGCTCGACCGGCGCGCGGACGGTTCCTGGGACGAACGGCGGGAGGATCTGCCGGCGTTGAGCCACGGCGTCTGGCACGGTTTCGTGCCGGATGTGCCACCGGGCAGCCGCTACGGGTTCCGGGTACACGGACCGTGGGAGCCGCGCCGCGGCATGCGACACAACCCCGCCAAGCTGCTCCTTGACCCGTACGCGCGGGCCGTCGTCCCTCCCGCGCGGATGCGCCCGGAGCTGTTCGGCCACCCGGTGGGCAGCGACCTGCACGGCGATCCGTGGATCCCGGACCATCGCGACTCGGCTCCCTACACGGCGCACGGCGTCGTGGTGGACCCGGCGACGATCGACGTCGAGGGCTGGTCCGAGGACCGCCGGCCCGACATTCCCTGGTCCCGAACCGTGATCTACGAGGCGCACGTGCGCGGGCTGACCAGGACCTTGACACAGGTCCCGGAGAAGCTGCGCGGAACCTACGCCGGCCTGGGCCACCCTGCGACGATCGATCATCTCGTGGCGCTCGGCGTCACGGCGGTGGAACTGCTCCCGGTGCACACCTTCGTCGCCGAGCCGTCTCTGTCCCGACGGGGGATGCCCAACTACTGGGGTTACAGCACGCTCGGCTTCTTCGCGCCGCACCCCGAGTATGCCGCGGTGACGCTCGACGACGTCGGCGGTCCGGCCGGCGTCATCGCGGAGTTCCGCCAGATGGTCCGCAATCTGCACGCGGCGGGGCTGGAGGTCATCCTCGACGTCGTCTACAACCACACCTGTGAGGGCGACTTCAGCGGGCCGACGCTGTCGTTCCGTGGGCTGGACGCCGTCACCTACTACCGGATGGACGGCGACGGTCGCGACGTCGACACCACCGGGTGCGGGAACAGCCTGGACGCCTGCCAGTTCCGGGTGATCCAGCTGATCCTGGACTCGTTGCGGTACTGGGTCGAGCAGATGCACGTCGACGGGTTCCGGTTCGACCTGGCGCCCACGATCGCCCGCAGCCGCGACGGCGGCTACGACCCGGATCACCCGCTGCTGATGGCGATGCGTGCCGACCCGGTCCTGTCGCGGGTGAAGCTGATCGCCGAGCCGTGGGACATCGGCCATCACGGATGGCAGACCGGCCGCTTTCCGCCGCCGTTCGCCGAGTGGAACGACCGCTACCGCGACGGGGTGCGCGAGTTCTGGCTCCCCGCAGCGGCGCGGGTCGCGCAGGGCGAGCCGGGCGGCGGTGTGCGGGACCTGGCCACCCGGCTGGCGGGCTCGGCCGACACGTTCGCCCCACTGCGCGGACCACTGGCCTCCGTCAACTTCGTGACGGCCCACGACGGGTTCACGCTGGCGGACTGCGTGTCGTACAACGTCAAGCACAACCTCGGCAACGGCGAGGGCAACCGGGACGGCAGCGACAACAACCGCAGCTGGAACCACGGGATCGAGGGTCCGACCGATGATCCGGAGATCCTGGCCGCGCGGCGCCGCTCGATCCGCAACGTGCTGGGCACACTGCTGCTGTCCACCGGCATCCCCATGATCACCGCCGGGGACGAGGTGGGCCGGACCCAGCACGGGAACAACAACGCCTATTGCCAGGACAACGCCGTCTCCTGGATGCACTGGCGTCTGGAACCCTGGCAGGAGGATCTGCTCGAGACCGCCCGGTTCCTGATCTGGCTGCGACAGGAGCACCCGGTGCTGGAGCAGGACCGTTTCTTCGCGGGGCGGCCGGTGCATCCGGACGGCACGAAGGATCTGGCATGGTTCGGCCCCGACGGCGCCGAGATGGACCACTACCGGTGGCAGGACGGTTCGCTGCGGATCCTGCAGATGTTCCTGCACAGCCACAACCGCTCGCTGCTGATCGTCGTCCAGGGGCAGCCGGAGACGAGCGAGGTCGTCCTGCCGCACGGGCCGTGGGCCGCCGGATACCGCCTGCTGTGGGACAGCACGCTGGAGCGGCCGCGACCCGTTGAGGACCTGGATGCGGTGGACGACGCGATCGCGGCGGGCTCCCAGATCCGGATCGGCCCGCAGAGCCTGCGGGTCTACCGCGCGATCCCCCGAGCTATCCGTGATAAGCGATCAGCGGAGTAGCCCTAACCCGCGTTGCGGACAAGGCCCATCTCGGCGGCACTGACCAGGCCGGAGTGCTGCGGCAGGATCCGCACGGTGTAGCCGAACGGCCCGGTACGGCGCAGCTTGATCGAGCCCTCGAAGAGATGCCGCCCACCCTCGTAGGCCTCGGCGTGCCGCAGCGGTTGAGTCACCGACTCGGTCAGGGTGTCCGCCGGGGAGACACGACCGTGGACCACCTGGACGTCCACGTCGTCCGGGGTCAGGCCGTTCAGCGAGACAAACGCGCGCACCTGCAGCTCGTCGCCTACCTGCGGGGAGTCGCTGACCCCACCGGATTCCACGTGGTCGACCCGCACGCCGCCCCAGGCCGAGGTCACCCGGGCCTTGTAGGTCGCGAGGTCCCGCGCGGCCGCGCCGCGCGTCTGCGCCCCCGACCAGGCGGCCGGGACGTACAACTGCCGCACGTAGTCGGCCACCATCCGGGTGGCGAGCACCTTCGGTCCGAGCGAAGCCAGCGTGTGGCGCACCATCTCCAGCCAGCGCGTGGGCAGCCCGCGGTCGTCGAGGTCGTAGAAGCGCGGAGCGACGGCGCCCTCGATGAGGTCGTACAGCGCGCCCGCCTCGAGGTCGTCGCGCCGGTCGGGGTCCTCCACGCCGTCAGCGGTGGGAATGGCCCACCCGTTCTCGCCGTCGTACCACTCGTCCCACCAGCCGTCGAGGATCGACAGGTTCAACCCTCCGTTCAGGGCGGCCTTCATCCCCGACGTCCCGCACGCCTCGAACGGCCGCAGCGGGTTGTTCAGCCAGACGTCGCATCCCGGGTACAGGGTCTGCGCCATGGCGATGTCGTAGTTCGGCAGGAAGACGATCCGATGCCGCACCGCGGGGTCGTCGGCGAACTTCACCATCTGCTGGATCAGTCGCTTGCCGTTGTCGTCGGCCGGGTGCGACTTGCCCGCAATGACCACCTGCACCGGCCGGGTCGGGTGCAGCAGGAGCGAGCGCAGCCGCTCCGGGTCACGCAGCATCAGGGTCAGCCGCTTGTACGTGGGCACCCGCCGGGCGAAGCCGATCGTCAGCACGTCCGGGTCGAGGACGTCGTCGACCCAGCCGAGCTCAGCAGGGCTGGCGCCACGTTTGAGCCAGGACGAGCGGACCCGGCGCCGGGCATCCTCCACCAATGAGGAGCGCAGCTCTCGCCGGACCCGCCAGACCTCCTGGTCGGGGACCCGGAAGACCTCCTCCCAGGCGTGGGCCTCCGTCATGATGTGCGGGCCGATGTACTTCTCGCCCAGTTCGACCACGCGACGGTCCACCCACGTGGGAGCGTGGACGCCGTTGGTGATCGACGTGATCGGCACCTCGGCGGGGTCGAAGCCCGGCCACAGGCCCTCGAACATGCTGCGGCTGACCACACCGTGCAGCTGGGAGACGCCGTTGGCCCGCTGAGCCAGCCGCAGGCCCATCACCGCCATGTTGAAGACGCCGGGGTCTCCGCCCGGGTAGTCCTCGGCGCCCAGGGCGAGGATCTTGTCCAGCGGGACACCGGCCAGGGAGCTCTCACCGCCGAAGTGCACCTCGATCTGGTCGCGACCGAACCGGTCGATTCCGGCGGGAACCGGGGTGTGGGTCGTGAACACCGTCGCCGACCGGACGGCGACCAGCGCCTCCTCGAACGTCATCGAGGCGTTCGTCGTCAGCTCGCTGATCCGCTCCAGGCCGAGGAAGCCCGCGTGCCCCTCGTTGGTGTGGTACACGTCCGGCGCGGGCGCACCGGTCAGCCGCGACCACAGGCGCACTGCCCGCACTCCGCCGATCCCGAGCAGCATCTCCTGGTGGAGTCTGTGCTCGCTGGTGCCGCCGTACAGCCGGTCGGTCACCGCCCGGGCGGACTCGTCGTTCTCCTCGACGTCGGAGTCCAGCAGCAGCAGTGGGACCCGACCGACCTGCGCCTTCCATACGTGCGCGGTCAGGCTCCGGGAGCCGGGCAGCCGGACCTCGATACAGGCGGGCGAACCGTCGGCCTCGCGCAGCAGCGCCAGAGGCAGTTCGTTCGGGTCCAGGACGGGATAGGTCTCGTGCTGCCACCCGTCGCGGGTCAGGGACTGCTTGAAGTACCCCAGCTGGTAGAGCAGTCCAACGCCGATGATCGGAACGCCGAGGTCGCTGGCGGACTTGAGGTGGTCACCTGCCAAGATCCCCAGGCCGCCGGAGTACTGCGGCAGGACGGCAGTGATCCCGAACTCCGGGGAGAAGTAGGCGATGGACCGCGGGACGTCCGGCCCCAGGCCCTGGTACCAGCGCGGCTGGGTGAGGTACCGCTCCAGATCCGCCGCGGCGTCGCTGACGCGGGCCACGAACTGCGGGTCGGCGGCGAACGCGTCGAGTTCCTCGGGGGAGAATGCGCCGAGCATCGCGACGGGATCGCGGCGCACGGCGTCCCACCGCTCGGGGTCCAGCGAGGCGAACAGGTCTGTGGTCGGCGGATGCCAGGACCAGCGCAGGTTGCTCGCCAGTTCCCCCAGGGCGCTGATCGGCCCGGGCAACACGGTTCGGACGCTGAATCGGCGGATGGCTCTCACGCTGCGCAGCGTACGGGACCACCGACGGCGACACACCGCGCTCTTGTTCAACTCTTGCGAAAGTCGCAAGAAGTTTCAGGCCGGACCTGCCGATAAGTTCCTGCACGACACCTTCGCTACCGCGAGGCTGTGCGTGAACGTCGCCGACGACGTGCCCCCCGTGGGAGTTGCCGGCTGCGGGCGCGAGGCACCACCCCGGATGAACGTGCGGGATTCCCCCGCCCAGGTTGAGGCTGGAGTATGGCAGAACGTCGAGACGCCGCGTCCGAACCCGTCCGTTCCCCGTCGGAGCGTCCCGGGAAGCCGGTTGCTGCACGCCGTCCGGCTGGGTCGGCCGGCTCGGCACCTGCGGCGACGTCGGGCCCGCCCGCACGGTCAGCGTCGCCCAGCGCGTCGCCCGGCACGTCGCCGGACACGTCAGCCGGAGCCGCGATGAGCACGGCGGCTGTCCTCGACGACCCAGGCCCGCGACTCCAGGAGGCTTCGGTGACGGAAACGGTGGTGGAACAGTCGGTGCAGCGCACCGAACAGGTGGCGACGGAATCCGGGACAGAATCCCTGGCTGAATCCAGCGCTGCATCCGGGGCTGGATCCCGGGCTGAATCCCGGGCGACGCAGTCCTCGGCGTACGGACCAGGCGCCGTTCCCCGGATCGACCGCATCCCCGTGATCGGCGTCGCGCCCTCCGTGGAGGGCGGGCGCTGGCCGGCCAAGGCCGTCGTCGGGGAGCAGGTCCCCATCACGGCCACCGTCTTCCGCGAGGGTCACGACGCCGTGGCGGCCACCGCGGTGCTCATCGATCCCGACGGCGTCGAGCACACCCGCGTCCGGATGCATCAAGTGGCGTTCGGCACGGACCGGCTTGCCGCCGTCGTGATCCCCGGCCGCGAGGGGCGCTGGACCTTCCACGTCGAGGGCTGGGGCGACCCGTACGGGACCTGGGAGCACGACGCCACCGTCAAGATCGCCGCCGATGTGGACTCCGAGCTCATGCTGGAGGAAGGCGCGCGGCTGCTGGAGCGCGGGCTGGCCGAGCTGACGCTTGAGCCGTGGCACACGACGGTGCTGACGGACGCCGTGACGGGCTTGCGCGACGAGTCTCGGCCCGCTCCGGCGCGCCTGGCTGCCGGGACGGCGCCCGCCGTCCACGCCGTCCTGGCCGACCACCCACTGCGGGATCACGTGACCCGGTCGCAGCCCCACGAGCTGCGGGTGCAGCGCGAGCGCGCCCTGTTCAGCGCCTGGTACGAGCTGTTCCCGCGCTCGGAAGGGGCGCACGTCGACCAGCAGGGCCGCTGGGTCTCCGGCACCCTGCGGCAGGCCGAACAGCGCCTTCCCGTAATCGCCGGCATGGGTTTCGACATCGTTTACCTGCCCCCGATCCACCCGATCGGGAGGGTGAACCGCAAGGGCCCGAACAACACCCTCACACCGGGCCCGAGCGACCCCGGCTCGCCCTGGGCGATCGGGTCGGACGAGGGCGGGCACGACGCCGTCCACCCCGGCCTGGGCACGCTGGAGGACTTCGACCACTTCGTGGCGGCGGCACGGGCGCAGGGCCTGGAGGTCGCGCTGGACCTCGCGCTGCAGTGCGCCCCGGACCACCCGTGGGCCCGCGAGCACCCGGAATGGTTCACGACCCGGGCCGACGGCACCATCGCCTATGCCGAGAACCCGCCGAAGAAATACCAGGACATCTATCCGGTCAACTTCGACAACGACCCGGCCGGCATAGCCGGCGAGGTCCTGCGTGTCGTCCTGCACTGGGTCTCGCACGGCGTGACGGTCTTCCGGGTCGACAACCCGCACACCAAGCCCGTGGCGTTCTGGGAGTGGCTGATCGCACGGGTGAACGACGACCACCCCGAGGTGATCTTCCTGGCCGAGGCGTTCACCCGGCCGGCGATGATGCACACGCTGGCCAAGGTCGGCTTCCAGCAGTCGTACACGTACTTCACCTGGCGGAACACGAAGAGTGAGCTGACCGAGTACCTCACCGAGCTCAGCGGTTCCGCCGCCGACTACATGCGGCCGAACTTCTGGCCGAACACCCCGGACATCCTGCACGAGTTCCTGCAGTACGGCGGCCCGGCCGCCTTCAAGCTGCGAGCGGTACTGGCGACGACGCTGTCGCCGTCCTGGGGCATGTACTCCGGGTACGAGCTCTGCGAGCACGTCGCGGTGCGCGGCGGCAGCGAGGAGTACCTGGACAGCGAGAAGTACCAGTACCGTCCGAGGGACTGGTCCAGCTACGAACCGGGCGGCCCCAACGCAGGGCGCTCGATCGCGCCGTACATCACACGGCTGAATCGGATCCGCCGCGACCACCTCGCGCTGCAGCGCCTACGTAACACCGCGTTCCACGCCACCGATGACGACCATGTCATCTGTTACTCACGGCGCCTGGACGCCGGGGTCACCCCCGACGGGCGGGAGGACGCGCTCGTCGTGGTCGTGAACCTGGACCCGCACGGCGCTCGGGAAACCATGGTCCACCTCGACATGCCGGCACTCGGCATGGAGTGGTTCGACTCGTTCTGGGTCCAGGACCTGCTGACCGAGGAAACCTACCGATGGGGCGAGCACAACTACGTGCGGCTCGACCCTCACAACCAACCCGCCCACGTCCTCCACGTCAGGAGGCTCTAGTTGTCCAGTTCGTTGCCCGGCTCCTTGAGCCGGACTCCCGCGACGAGTGGTCCGGGCCTGAAGCACGATCCGCTCTGGTATCGCAAGGCCGTGTTCTACGAGGTGCTGGTGCGCGCCTTCGCGGACTCGAACGGATCGGGATCGGGCGACTTCACCGGGCTCATCCAGCGACTCGATTACATCCAGTCGCTAGGCGTCGACTGCTTGTGGCTACCGCCGTTCTACGCCTCGCCCCTGCGCGACGGCGGGTACGACGTCAGCGACTACTGCTCGATCCTTCCGGAATTCGGCACGATGCCGGACTTCCGGGAGTTCGTGGCGCAGGCGCACGCGCGCGGACTGCGAGTGATCACGGACCTGGTCGTCAACCACACCAGCGAGGCGCACCCCTGGTTTCAGGCCAGCCGCACCGACCCCGAAGGGCCGTACGGCGACTTCTACGTCTGGAGTGACACCGACGACAGGTACCGCGACGCGCGGATCATCTTCGTCGACACCGAGACCAGCAACTGGACGTTCGACCCGGTGCGCCGGCAGTACTACTGGCACCGGTTCTTCAGCCACCAGCCGGACCTCAACTACGAGAACCCGGCGGTGCAGGACGCGCTCCTGGACGTCATCCGGTTCTGGATGGATCTCGGCATCGACGGATTCCGGTTGGACGCCGTCCCCTACCTGTTCGAGGAGGAGGGCACCAACTGCGAGAACCTGCCACAGACGCACCGGTTCCTGAGGCGGCTACGCGCCGTGATGGACACCGAATACCCCGGGCGCATCATGCTCGCCGAGGCCAACCAGTGGCCCAAGGACGTGGTCGCCTACTTCGGCTCCGACGAGGAGCCGGAATGCCACATGTGCTTCCACTTCCCGGTCATGCCGAGGATCTTCTACTCGCTGCGTGAGGAGCGGGCCAAGCCGATCATCGACATCCTCGCGGAGACACCCGAGATCCCCGCCGGCGGGCAGTGGGGCACGTTCCTGCGCAACCACGACGAGCTCACGCTGGAGATGGTCACCACCGAGGAGCGGGCCGCCATGTACGGCTGGTACGCCCCCGACCCGCGGATGCGTGCCAACATCGGCATCCGCCGCCGGCTGGCCTCCCTGCTCGACAATTCACGCGCTGAGATCGAACTGGCCAATGCGCTGCTGCTCTCGCTGCCCGGCAGCCCCTGCCTGTACTACGGCGACGAGATCGGCATGGGTGACAACATCTGGCTGGCCGACCGGGACTCCGTGCGAACTCCCATGCAATGGACGCCGGACCGCAACGCCGGGTTCTCCACCGCCGACCCCGGCAAGCTGTTCCTGCCCGCGGTCCAGTCGCTGGTCTACCACTACGCCGCGGTCAACGTGGAAGCGCAGTTGTCGACGTCGACCTCGCTGCTCAACTGGACCCGGGCCATGCTGCAGATCCGCCGGGAGCACCCTGTCTTCGGGCTGGGCACCTACGCGCCGGTCGACGCCGACAACCCCTCCGTTCTGGCCTTCCTGCGGGTTCTGCGGGCCGGGGAAATCGACGGCGAGGAGCCCGAGACGGTGCTGTGCGTCAACAACCTGTCGTCGGTGCCGCAGGCGACCCGGCTGCGGATCCCGCAGGAGTTCGCCGACGGGCATTTGACCGACATCTTCGGTGGCCGCGGCTTCGAGTCGATTCCGGCAGACGGCGTCCTGTCGCTGACGATGGGGTCGCGTGACTTCTTCTGGCTGAGGGTCTCCGGTGTGACCGGGGGCGATCGGGAGTGACCCAGGTTCCGGTCGGGGCGGCACAGGTCGAGGGCGATCTTGCCGCACTGCTCGCCAGCTGGCTGCCGCGTCAGCGCTGGTTCGCGACCCGGGCCGGCGGCGTCACCCTGACTCCCGCCGGGCGGCTGCGGCTCCAGGACCCGGCAGGCCGCGTGGGGATCGTCGTTCACCTGGTCACGGCGGCCGCCCCGGGCGCCGGTCCCGGAGCGCCGGGTGCCACCTATCAGGTGCCGCTGACTTACCGGGACACCGAGGATCCTGCACTGGCGCACGCCCTGCTCGGGATCGTGGAACGTCACGGCACGCGGCAATGGGTCTACGACGCGCCGCACGACCCGGTGTTCGTCTCGGCCTGGATGCACCTCGTGGCCTCCGGCGGCGAGGCGTACTCCGACCCGAACGAACCTCGTGGGCGGGTGCGTGGCGTCCGCCGAGCCGGTCAGCCGTCGCCGGACGCCGCGCGGCCGGCTCGGGTGATGTCCGGTGAGCAGTCGAACACCTCGCTGGTGGTCGGGGACGGTCCCGGCGCGCTGATGACGAAGCTCTTCCGGGTGCTGCAGCCGGGACGCAATCCCGACGTCGTGGTGCCCGGCGCCCTGGCCGCCGTCGGCTGCGAACGGGTTCCGCGGCTGATCGGCTGGGTGGAGGGCGAGTGGGAGCAGCCCGACGGGCTGCCCGCCTGGGGCCACCTGTCGGCGATCTCCGAGTTCGTCGTCGGCAGCGTGGACGGGTGGCGGCTGGCCTGCGCAGCGGTGCAGGCAGGCGAGAGCTTCGCGCGTGCTTCGTCCGAGCTGGGTGCGGCGACCGCGGCCGTGCACGCCGCCCTCGCGCAGGCAATGCCGTCCCGCCCGACGACCGCAGCCGCGCTGGCGGCGCTGACCGGGCACCTGGAGCACCGGCTGGCGTGGGCGGTGGAGGCCGCTCCGACGCTGCAGCCGTACGCGGCAGCCGCGGCCGAGGTGATCGCAGCGGTGCGCGGCGTCAGCCAGGCGCCCGATCAGCAGCACGTGCACGGCGACCTGCACCTTGGGCAGGTGCTGCACTCCGACGTGCGGGGCTGGGTCCTGCTCGACTTCGAGGGCGAGCCGCTGCGCCCGCTGGCCGAACGCACGACGCCCGACCTGGCGTTGCGAGACGTCGCCGGCATGCTGCGCTCGTTCGACTACGCAGCCCGGCACAGCGTTCTCGGCACCGCGGACGACGACCCGCGCTCGCGAGGTGCCGCCGCCTGGGTCGCCGAGTGTCGCGAGGCGTTCCTCGACGGCTACGCGGCCGAGGCGGGGCACGACCCGCGCGCTGAGGACGTTCTGCTGCGTGCCCTGGAACTGGACAAGGCGCTGTACGAGACGGTGTACGAGACGCGGCATCGGCCGGGTTGGGTCGAGGTGCCGTTGCGGGCGGTCGGGCGCCTGCTCGCCCCCGCGAACGCCGACGCCTGACCCGGGCCCTCTGCCTGACCCTTCCAGGGGCCGCGCCGAGGGGGACGTTGCCGCGCCGAGGGGGACGTTGCCCCGCCGAGGGGGACGAAGATGCTGTGATCATGGCGGTGGACCAGCGTTTTCGTCCCCCTGGGCGAGCTCACCACGCCGAGGGGGACGTTGCCCCGCCGAGGGGGACGTTCTCTCCTCGACGGGGACGAAGATGCTGTGATCATGGCGGTGGACCAGCGTTTTCGTCCCCCTCGGCGAGCTCACCACGCCGAGGGGGACGTTGCCGCGCCGAGGGGGACGTTGCCGCGCCGAGGGGGACGTTGCCGCGCCGAGGGGGACGAAGATGCTGTGATCATGGCGGTGGACCAGCGTTTTCGTCCCCCTCGTCGGAGCGCGTCGTTCAGTCCACAGGTCGGCAAAATCTCCCACTGTCCACAGATTTTGGGACCAGCGCCCACCAAAAGGGACGAGGCGCAACGCTGCCCGCATGGCCCCTCGTGCTCAAGTCCCGCCGAAGCTGCAAATCCGCCCATTCTCAATGCGAGAAGCGGCGAACGTTACCACGCCGGGCCGCCTTCGTGGCCCCGCCTACCAACGGCTCGCCCGCGGGATGTACTGGGTCCCCGGCGAGCCCATTACGCATGGCCGGCGCATTCAAGGGTTCCGGCATCTCGTCCCTGACGACGCGGTGCTGGGCGGCCTGAGCGCCGCCTGGAGCCTGGGTCTGCGTTGGGCCCGTGACGACGAGCCCGTTGAGATGATCATCCCGAACCACCGGATACGTGCCCGCCCCGGTCTCCGCGTGCGCCGCGGCGCGCTGACTGCGGGTGACGTGGTGGAGACGCGGTTCGGACCGGCGACCTCACCCGCTCGCACGGCCTTCGACCTCGGCCGACGCGGCGACCTGGTGGACGCAGTGGCGCTGGTGGACGGCGTGCTCAGGCAGACCGGAACGTCCGTCCACGCCGTACACGCGATCACCGGGATGCACGGGGGGGCGCGCGGCATCCGGCAACTGCGCGACGTCCTGGACCTGTCCGATCCGCGAGCGGAGTCGCCGCGGGAGTCCGGCGTCCGGGTGCTGCTGACGCTGGCCGGTCTGCCACCGGCGGTACCGCAGTACGAGGTGCGGGAGGCCGACGGGACGTTCGTCGCCCGGCTCGACCTCGCCTGGCCGCAGCTGAAGGTGGCGGTGGAGTACGACGGCGAGCACCACCGGGCCCGCGAGCAGTACAGCCGGGATCTGGACCGGCACAACCGCTTGCGGCTGCTCGGGTGGACCGTGATCCAGGTCGACGCCGAGTTGCTCCGCCGCCCTGAGCGGCTGGTCGCCCTCGTTGCTGCGGCGCTGGGCATGTGAGCCTCGCCGCAGGCCCAACGGCACGGAAACTCGCGGCGTCTCCTGATCGTCTTACCATCTGAACAGGTGTCACGGCGTGTTCGCCCGACCGGTCAGCCGGTCCGGTGCGCGATCTCGGGGTCCGGACGGCGCCTTAGCGGCAGAGTCGCCGCTTCCGACGACTCAGGAGACGGCCCCCAGCGGCCGAAGGAGCACGCGTGGACCCCACCCCGGTGGACGACGCTTCGGCGCATCCGGACGCCCAGCGCGCACCGAGCGTCCGGCGCACCCCGGCCACCCGGCGTCGCGGGCGGCTCGGCCGCCGTGTGCTGCCCTGGGTGGCCGGCGGGCTCGGCGTCCTCCTGCTCGTCACCGGCGGGACGGCGTACGCCGCCTACCGGCGCCTGGACGGCAACATCCAGACCCGCAACGTCACGTCGCTGCTGGGACAGAGCCGCCCGAGGGACGTCGTCCAGAAGGACCTGAACATCCTGGTGGCAGGCTCGGACAGCCGGGCAGGCCTGAGCGCCAGCTTCGGCACCGGTCTCACCACCCAGCAGTCCGACACGCTCCTCGTCCTGCATGTCGCGGCCGATCGCCGCTGGGCCACCGTGGTGAGCTTCCCGCGAGACTCGTGGGTGACCATCCCCCGCTGCACCCGCGGGGACGGAACGGTGTCGACGAAACAGGAAGGCAAGATCAACGAGGCCTTCTCCATCGGCAGCAGCGATGGCGGTGGCAAGGCCGGCGGCGCGGCCTGCGCCATCAAGACCATTGAACGGACCACCGGCCTGCGCATCGACCACTACGTCGTCGTGGACTTCGCCGGCTTCGCCGGCATGGTGAAGGCGCTCGGCGGGGTACCGGTGTGCCTCCCCACGGCGGTCAACGATCCGAAGTCACACCTCAATCTTCCCGCCGGGCGCAGCGTCGTCAGCGGCGGCCAGGCGCTCGCCTTCGTGCGCGCCAGGCACAACATCGGCGACGGCAGCGACCTGGGCCGGATCAAGCGACAGCAGCAGTTCATGGCGTCCCTGGCCACCACGGCAGAGAGCAAGCTCTACGACGCGCCTGCGATCTACCGGTTCCTCGACGCCGCCACGAAGTCACTGAGCACCGATCCCGAACTGGGAAGCCTCACGGCGCTGTACAACCTGGCCACGAGCCTGCGTGGCATCCCGCGCAGCGATCTCACCTTCGTAACGGTGCCGAACCACCCGCGGGCCGACGTCGTGCCCAGCGACACGGCGAATGTCCTCTGGCAGCGGGCGGAGGCGCGGGCGCTCTTCGAGTCGCTCATCCACGACCAGGAGCCGGTGACGACGACGTCGGACTCGCGGGCGACCGCCGCGCCGTCGTCGGGAAGCACGGCCGGCGCAGGCAGCACGGCGCCCCTTCAGGCGCGCACGGCGGACGAGGACGTCTGCGCGGGATGACGACCCGTCAGTACACCGGCTGATCGGACGGGACCGCCGTCCAGCCGCGCCACGTGTGAACCGCGACCCGCATCACCGGGCCGCTGATCGGCACGACTGCGTACTGCGAGTACTTGCCGCGCAGCAGATCCACGATCGGCGCGATCCGCTCCGGGTCCTCAGCCAGCGTCGCGATACCGTCCGCGCGAACCCACCACAACGCCGACCAATCGTCGTCCCAGCGCTGCACCAGCAGGCTGACCTGCGGATTCTCCAGAACGTTCGCATGCCTCTTCAGCGACGTCGTGGTCTTGCGTTTGCCGTCGACAGCCGTGCACACGTCGTCACCGTCGACGGCGAACGTCACTGGCACCGCGTGCGGCGTTCCCGCGGCGTCTGCTGTGGCCAGCACCGCCACTCGCGCAGCGCTGAACCGGCGTCTCGCCTCGTCCTCGTTCATCGCGCGTCCGGGCAGCCGACGAGCTGATGGCACGTCATAGGACGACGTCCGCGAGGCGGTCCACCTCGTCGACGGAGGCCACGGTCGGCATGAGGTAGAGCTCGGTGATGCCCGCGCCGTCGTACGCCGCCACAGCAGCGCGGACCTGATCCGGCGTCCGGAGGGCGCTGCCGGCGATCATGTCGGCGTAGTCCCCGAGGAAGCCGTAATACCTGAGCAGCGCGGCGGCGGACGCCTCTGCGTCGCCCAGCCCGAAGTAGGCCAGGGCCGCCATCCGGGGCTCACCCTCGCGACCGGCCTCGTGCCACGCCTTCGTCACCTTCTCGTGCATCGGTGCGATTGCGTCGGGGGCAGAGCCGCCGACCGTCCAGCCGTCTCCGTACTCGACCACCCGGCGGATCGTCGCATCCGACTGACCGCCGACCAGCAGCGGAACCCGCCCGCCACCGGCCGGCGGCGGGCCGACCGCGAAGTCGCCGCCCGCGATGGGCTCGCCGGCCCAGGCGCGGCGTAGTGCATGCAGCGTCTCGTCCAGGATTCGTCCGCGGTGCTCGAACGGCCGCTCCACTGCGGCGTAGTCGTCCGGCCGACCGCCCACGGCGACGCCGAGCGTGAACCGCCCGCCCGACATCGCGTGGAGGCTCGCCGTGGCCTTCGCCAAGACCGCCGCTGGGTAGAGCGGGGCAAGGAGGATGTCCGTGAACAGCCCGATCCGAGACGTCGCGCCGGCTGCCACCGCTAGGGCGGTCAGCGAGTCGTACGTCGGGTACACGATCCGGTCGATGGTTCCCAGCGCGGTGAAGCCGCGCTCCTCGGCGCGGCGCGCCCAGGCGACCATCTGCGTCCCGTCGATACTCAACGTGTTCGGCAGACCGATTCCGACCTTCACGCCCTCCCCCTCACCTCGCTACCGGTTTTCTATCCCGTCAGCTGGCGGCGCGCAGCGGACGGCGCCGCCGACGCTCCTGGGCGTAGACCGCCTCACGGTCCTCCTCGGTGAGGCCACCCCACACGCCATACGGCTCACGAACACTCAACGCATGCTCACGGCACTCCGCAATGACGGGGCAGTCCGCGCACACCTTGAGGGCTGCATCATCGCGCAGCCGCCGGGCTGGACCGCGCTCCCCTTCCGGGTGAAAGAAGATCCTGGGATCCGCCTCGCGGCAGGCACCCGCCAGCTGCCATTCGTAGGAGTCCAGGACCGGGATGGGAAGCCGAGAGAGCTCCGCCATGACCATCCACCACCTCATACCGTCACGACGTTGACGAGAGGACGGTAGAACCGCGCCAGCAGTTATTCAACTTCAAGCGCGTCAGGGCTTGTTCAAGCCGAGGTGAGGCCGCCATGGCCTGGCCGGTTACTGATCGTCGTCGGGCTCGGCCTCGTCCGCTCCGGGCATCAGCTCGTCCAGGTCGCCGAAGAAGTCCTCGTCGGAGTCCAGATCCATCGGCTCGATCTCGCTGTCGACCGTGACGACACCGCTGAGCGACTCCAGTTCCGGGATGTCGAGGGCGGTGAACGGCAACCCCGCGGCGTGCATGAGCTCGTAGATGGCCTCCGCGGGGTGACCGATCGGCTCGGATTCGTTGCGGGTCCCCGCCCAGACCCGGGCTCGCGCCGTCCGACCCGCCGCCAGCAGCGCCTCGACGTCGGGGACCGCGAAGTCCCAGCGCGCCCGAACCGCCAGCACCACCTTGCCGTCCGGCCGGACGCGGCCGTCGTCCTCCTCCTCGAGGTCCTCCTCGGCAGAGGTCTCCTCCTCGTAGAGGTCCTCAAAGACGTTGCCCCAGCCACTGGCCTCGAAGATGGCCTCGACGTACGCCAAGGCTGCCGTCCGCACCTCGGCGATGACCGGGATGGCCTCCGACGGCGGGGTGTGCTCGTCGGAGAGCGCATCGGCGTGCCGGCGCAGTGCGCCGATCAAGGATTCCAGCGCCACCTTCACTTGCGGATCGTGTGCCACACCGCGACTGTATTCACATCCGGCCCCAGACGTGCGACGACGTGCGGCACGCGCGACAGGGGTGCGCAGGTACACCCTGATCAGCCGACTTGATCGGCTGAGCAGTGTGTGCGGTGACGCGGGCACGGCCCATCGGTGCAAGACTGCGAACCATGGCGACCTCGGGTAGTAGCAAGACGCCGTCCGCCGTCGACACGCCGGAGGGTCAGGCGTCCACGCGGCCGGAAGTGCGCCGCTCGGACGGACCGCAGCCGCGACCGCTCGACCCAGGCCTGCTTGCCACCACCGCCGCGGGCGCGCACCACGATCCGCACGGAGTCCTCGGCGCGCACCCCTACGACGGCGCGGTCACCGTCCGGACGCTGCGTCCCTTCGCGGCCGCTGTCGAGGTCGTCCTCGATGACGGCACCAGCCACCCCCTGCAGCACGAGAGCGACGGCATCTGGGCCGGTGTCGTCCCCCTGCCATCCGTGACCGACTACCGGCTTCGCGTACGGTACGAGGGCGCGCAGCCGCGCCTCGTCGACGAGCCGTACCGTTTCCTGCCCACCCTCGGCGAGATCGACCTCCACCTCATCGCCGAAGGGCGGCACGAGGAGCTGTACCGCGCGCTGGGTGCGCATCCGCGGCGGTTCGACGGGCCGATGGGCATGGTCGAGGGCACGTCGTTCGCCGTGTGGGCGCCGAACGCCCGTGCCGTGCGGCTGGTCGCCGACTTCAACCACTGGGTGGGCCGCGAGCACGCGATGCGCAGTCTGGGCAGCTCCGGAGTCTGGGAGCTGTTCGTTCCCGGCGTCGGCGCGGGTACCCGGTACAAGCTGGAGATCCTCGGCCGGGACGGCTACTGGCGGCAGAAGGCCGACCCCATGGCATTCGGCACCGAGGTCCCGCCGTCCACCGCGTCGGTCGTGATCCGCTCCGACTACACGTGGGGCGACACCGAATGGATGACGACCCGGGCGCGGACCAACCCGCACGGCGGGCCGATGAGCGTCTACGAGGTGCACCTCGGCTCGTGGCGCCAGGGCCTGGGCTACCGCGACCTCGCCGATCAGCTCGTCGGCTACGTGCGCGACATGGGGTTCACCCACGTCGAGTTCCTCCCGGTTGCCGAACATCCGTACGGCGGCTCGTGGGGATACCAGGTGACGTCGTATTACGCGCCCAGCGCCCGCTTCGGACACCCGGACGACTTCCGCTTCCTCGTGGACCGGTTGCACCAGGCGGGCATCGGGGTTCTCGTCGACTGGGTGCCGGCCCACTTCCCCAAGGACGAGTGGGCTCTGGCCCGCTTCGACGGCGACCCACTGTACGAGGTCGGCGATCCGCGGCGTGGCGAGCATCCGGAGTGGGGCACGCTGATCTTCGACGTCGGGCGGCACGAGGTCCGGAACTTCCTCGTGGCGAACGCCCTCTACTGGCTGGAGGAGTTCCACGTCGACGGGCTGCGGGTGGACGCCGTCGCCTCGATGCTCTATCTCGACTACTCCCGCAAGGCGGGCGAGTGGACACCGAACAGGTACGGCGGCCGGGAGAACCTGGAGGCGGTCTCCTTCCTGCAGGAGGTGAACGCCACCGCCTACCGCCGCGTTCCCGGCATCGTCACCATCGCCGAGGAGTCCACGGCGTGGCCTGGCGTCACCCGCCCGACCCACCTCGGCGGCCTCGGGTTCGGCCTGAAGTGGAACATGGGGTGGATGCACGACTCGCTGGCGTACGTCAGCAAGGAGCCGGTGCACCGCCAGTATCACCATCATCAGATGACGTTCTCGCTCATGTACGCCTACAGCGAGAGCTTCGTCCTGCCGATCAGCCACGACGAGGTGGTGCACGGCAAGGGCTCGCTGCTGCGCAAGATGCCGGGAGACCGCTGGCAGCAGCTCGCCACTGTCCGCGCATACCTGGCGTTCATGTGGTCCCACCCCGGCAAGCAGCTGCTCTTCATGGGGTGCGAGCTGGGTCAGGAAGCCGAATGGGCGGAATCCCGCAGCCTCGACTGGTGGCTGGAGGACACGCCGTGGCATGCCGGGCTGCAACAGCTGGTACGCGACCTGAACCGGACATACCGCGACCATTCCGCGCTGTGGGCGTTGGACGGCGATCCCGCCGGCTTCGAGTGGATCGACGCCAACGACTCCCAGCACAACACCTTCTCGTTCGTCCGCCGGGACGGCACTGGCGGCGAGCTGGTGTGCGTGGCGAACTTCGCCGGCGTCCCGCACGAGGGCTACCGCATCGGCCTGCCGCGCGCCGGCCGGTGGCTTGAAGTGCTCAATACGGACGCCGAAACCTATGGCGGGTCGGGCGTGGGCAATATGGGCGCGATTGCGGCCGAGGAGGTGCCGTGGCACGGCATGCCGGCATCGGTCGCCCTGCGCGTTCCCCCGCTCGGCGCCGTTTGGCTCACCCCGGCCGGCTGATTCGGCGATGTTGGTGAGCAGGACGCCGCACGTCGCCGACTGGTCGGGCGAGATGGTGGAAACTATTGGGGCTCCTGGCCCCCATAGTTTCCACCATCCAGGATTCTCACTATTCGAGACGTTTCTTCCCGAACACGGCCAAGATCACGTCCGCGCATCGTCGCTGCGCGCACTCTGCGCACACACGATCATCCGCCCCAGGGCGGTCGCCCACATGCGCTCAACCTCCCTCCTCCCAGCGCCGATGCCTTAGGTGCCGGCCCTTGCGCACCCGGAGGGTGGTTTCGGGCAGGGCGGACACGGGACGGGACGCCGAGGAGGGGGATGGTGGCCATTGGCACCGAATTCCCCTCGTGGGACGTCCGGGCGGTGCGCACGCACGCGAATGGCGTCCAGGCGGGGAATCCCCTGCTCGCAGCCGCGTTCGATGCCGCGCCGGCCTTCCTGATCGTCCTGGATCGCCAGGGCACCGTCCTCTTGCTCAACGCGGCGGCCCGCGTGCTCTTCCCCGAGTCGGGAGACTCGGTGATCGGCCGATCCTTCTGGGCGGCGATGGATTCGGCCGACGGCGAGACGGAGTCTCTGCGTGATCACTTCCTGCAGCACGCGGCCGGCAAGTCGGCCTGGCAACTTGAACGGATCTGGGTAGACCCACTCGGCGACCGCCACCGCATCGCCTGGACGTGCATGCCGATCCTCATGAACGGCGAACCCTCGGATCATGTGATCAGCATGGGCGTCGACGTGACCGACCAGCGCAAGGTCGAGGCGGTACTCCGGCAGCGGGCGGAGACGGATCCCCTGACCGGTCTGCCCAACCGCGCGTCGCTGGAGCAGACCCTGCCCATCCACCTCGACCCGGACACCGGCCTCGGCTGCGGCCTTCTGTTCTGCGACCTGGACGGCTTCAAGGGAGTCAACGACGGCTACGGCCACCACGCCGGAGACGACCTGCTCGTCCAGGTCGCCGGGCGGCTGAACCGCGCCGTGCGAGGGGACGACTACGTTGCTCGGGTCGGCGGGGACGAGTTCGTCATCCTGCTTCCCGGCGTCGGCGACCTCCAGGTCCGGGCGCTGGCCGCGCGGGTGGAGCGGGCGATCACACGGCCGTTCCGGCTGGAATGCGGCGTCGTGCGGATCGGCATCAGTGTGGGGGCGCGGATCGCGGACGCCGGCGAGGATGCCACACAGGTCCTCCGCGACGCCGACTCGGCCATGTACGCCATCAAGTCACGCCGGCACGCCCGCGCCGCCGGCTGACGACCCCGGGGCCGATCAAGCAATTCGGGGCCGATCAAGCAAACCAGGGTCGATCAAGCAATTCGGGGTCGATCAAGCAATTCGGGGTCGATCATGCAAACCAGGGTCGGCGGACTGGCCTCAAGAAGCCTCGTCCGGCGGATCCAGCGGCAGCGTGATGGTGAACGTTGCCCCGGCACCGGGAGCCGAGTCGACCTCCAGCTTCCCGCCGTGCTTCTGCACGACGATCGCGTACGCCATGCTCAGCCCCTGACCGGTTCCCTGGCCGACCGGCTTCGTGGTGAAGAACGGGTCGAAGATGCGCCGTCGGACCTGCTCGGGCATCCCGGGACCGTCGTCGGTGATGACGATCTGCACGGCATCCGGCCCGCGCCGGGTGGTCACGGTGATCCGTCCCGGACGACTCGAGCCGGTCCGCGCGCGATCCTCGCCAATGGCTTGAGCCGCGTTCACGACGATGTTCAACAGCACCTGCTTCAGCTCGCCCTCGTAGCACGGAACCATCCCGACGTCGGGGCTAAGGTTCAGCTCCAGCTCGGCGACGTACCGCCATTCGTTGCGAGAGACCTGGACCGTGCTCTCCACCGCGCGGTTGAGATCGGTCTCGGTACGTCCCTGACCGGGATGTGAGAAGTCCTTCATGGCCCGCACGATCTGCGTCACGCGGGTGAGCCCTTCCTGGGACTGCGCCAACGCCGAGGGGATCTCCTCCGCGAGGAACTGCACGTCGACACCGCCGAGAGCCTCGCGCAAGCGGGCTATCCACGGACTTTCGCCATCGGCACCAGAACCGGCATCGGCCAGGAGGTTCGTGACCGCGCTCAGGACGGTGAGGATGCCGGTGAAGCTGTCCGCCACGAACGTCGTGTTGTCCGAGACGTACTGCACCGGCGTGTTGATCTCGTGCGCGATTCCGGCGGCCAACTGACCGATGGACTCCAGCCTGCTCGCCTGGGCGAGCTGGCGTTCCAGTTCGGACAGATGCGTGACGTCGGCGGCAACCCCGATGACGCCCTGAACCTCGGCGTGGCCGTCCCCGCCCCACCGCGGCAGGACGCTCAGCAGGAGGTTGCGCCGCTCGCCGTTCGCGCCGGTCAGGACGACCTGCAGGTTGCTCGCCGGCTCGCCGCTGCGCAGGACCCGCGGCTCGACGTCCGCCAGGACTTGCGACAGCTCGTCGACCGCCAGCTCGCTCTCGGTGCGCTCCAGGACGTCGTCGTCGCCCGGCAGGCCGCGCAGGTCGAGGAAGGCCCGGTTGACCCCGGCGTAGCGCAGTGCTCGGTCCTTCCAGTAGACCAAGTGCGGGATGGAACTCAGGACGCCGGTGAGCAGGGACTTCTCCCCAGCCAGCTGGCTGGCCAGCAGCTCGGCCTGGCGGCTTGCGGCGCGCAACTGCACCTCCGCCGTCCGCCTGCTCGTGACATCCCGCTCCACGCCGATGTACCGGACGATGCGCCCGTTCACCATCACCGGCTGGACCTCGACCTGAATCCAGAACGAGCGCCCGTCCCGCGACTCCGTCGGGAATTCCAGGTCTATCCCCCGTCCCGCCGCCAGCTCCGAGGCGATCTTGTGGAACGCCGGGGTGCGGGTGAACGGGCCGTCGAAGAGGTCGACCCGGCGCCTACCGATGACCTCGTCCCGTCCATATCCGGTGAGCCGGAAGAACGATTCGTTCACCCACTCGATGCGGCCACCGGCGTCGGTGATGACCACCGCGTTGTCCATGTGCTCGGCGACCAGTGCGAGCAGTTGCGCCTGATCGGTGACCCGGCGCAGCGACTCCTGCGTCTGCATCGCGTCGGTGATGTCGACGAACGTCACCACGGCTCGGGCCTCGTCGTGACTGCGCACGGGGTGGACTCGGGCAATCAGGTACTCCGGGACGTCGCCGCGCATCCAGCTGCCCTTGATGGCGCTGTCGCCCTGCTGCCCGCTGAGCACACCACGGACGGTGTCGCCCACTTGGTCGGTGAACTGGTTTCCCACCATTTTCAGCAGATCGAAGAAGTCGGCTCCCGTACCGGCCTGCGCCGACCCCCAGCCCACGCTGCGGACCACTTCGTCCCAGACCTGGTTGGTGCCGAGGATCTTGCCCTCGCCGGAGAGGATGCACATGCGCCCGTCCAGCGAATCGATCACGCTGCGCAGGAGCCGCTCCGCCGCCTTCAAGCCGGCGGTACGGTCCTCGACGAGGGCCCGCACCGCGACGTTCTGCTCCAGGCGGGACGATGCCAACTCGTCGCCGGTGGTCTCCAGCCTGCGTTCCGCCGCCTCGACGAGCGCCGCGATCGTGTGCCGCTGCTGCTCCACGGTCCGGGTCAAGCGCGCGATCGTTTCTGCGGCGTCGTCCTGGACCCCGCGCTGCACCGGCGCCGTACTCATCCTGGCACCGCCGCTAGGGCCGCCGATTCACTCACGCGCCACCACGGGCGAGCGCCAGCTCATCCGTCTCCGCGAGCACCGAGTCGCACAAGGTATTCCACCGCGCAGCGCGCTCCTCGTCGGTCATACCGGCCTCCGCCGCCAGGACCGGACTACCCGGACGTACGGCCCGCTGATGCACGAACGCCAGGAGCTGCTCCCCCAGCGAGACACCCGCCTCGAGGTGCACAGGCTGGGCTGCGACGGCGTGCACCACCAGCGACATGAACCCCCACAACCCGAGCAGGTACGCGCTCGCCTGCGGCACCGTGCAGCCGTAGGCCGCCTCCTCCATTTCGGCCACCCGGGCCGGGGCTTCGTGCAGCGCCGGGTCGTCGGCCAGGGTGGCGGCCAGCGCGGCCGCCTCCGCTGGGCGGCCTTCCGCCAGGACGAGAGCCCCGACGTCACGCAGCATCCCCGCGAGCACCACGGGATTCAGCTCCGGCGGCTGCCAGGACTCCGCGGAGCCGATCCGGCGCACCATGGCGGCGCGCAACAGGGCGATCCGCCGCAGCTCCTCCACGTCGGCGCCCGGCTGACCCTTGCCGCTGCGGAAGACGGTCCCGGTCAGGACGAGCGCCCTGATGTTGTCCAGGCCGAGCATCGTGACCGCCTGGCCGACGGAGTCGATGGTCCGCGGAACGCCGAAGAACGCCGAGTTGGCCAGCTTCAGCACCTCGGCGCTCGTAGCGACGTCACTGGCCAGCACGCGGACGACGTCCTCGATGTCGCAGTCCGGCTCGGCGGTCAGGGTGACGAGCTCGTGGTACACCGCCGGCAGCGTGGGGAGATTGGCAACTCCCCCGATGAGGTCGCGCAGGGCTGGGTCGGCCAGCGTGCGGCGCGCTGCCAGCACCCGATTGACGGCACCGACCAGCGTCTCGGCGTCACACGGCTTGGCCAGGAACTGGTGCGCCGCCGCCGCCGCGGCCAGCACGGATTCGCGATCCGCCTGTCCGGACAGGACCAGCCGGGCGGTCGCCGGCCACTGCCGCTGAACCTCGGTGAGCAGCCCGGCGCCGTCCAGTCCGGGCATGCGCATGTCGGACACGATGGCGTCGGCGGGCCGCTCTGCAAGCATCTGCAAGGCCTCGGCGCCGGACTGGGCGAAGCGAACGTCCCAATCGCGGGCCAGCCCGCGCACCATCCGGCGAATTCCGGCCAGGAGATGGCCTTCGTCGTCGACGAACACCACCGAGGGGGCATTCATGATTCGTTCTCCTCGATGAGCGGCCGGGTGGGCGCCGGTAGCGTGATGGTGAAGGTCGTCCCGAGGCCCGGAGCGGACTCGAGCTCGATCGTGCCGTGGTGCTTCTGGACGACGACGGCGTGCGCCAGGCTCAGCCCCTGACCCGTGCCTTTGCCGACGGCCTTCGTCGTGAAGAAGGGGTCGTAAACGCGGTCGCGAACCTCCGGCGGCATCCCGGGGCCGTCATCGGCGATGACGATGCGCACGTGCTCGCCCAGCCGCTGCGTGCTGAGCCGTATCCGGCCCAACGGCTCCGGTGGCTTCCCGGCCGCCTGATCCGCCTCACGCTGCTCGGCGATCGCCTGTGCCGCGTTGACGACGATATTCAGCAAGGCCTGCTTCAGCTCACCCTCGTAGCAGGGGATCTCACCGACGTCGGGGTCAAGCTCCAGTTCCAGGTCCGCGACATATTTCCATTCGCTGCGCGAGACGTGCACAGTGCTCTCCACCGCTCGGTTCAAGTCGGTGACCACGCGACCATGGCCCGGATGCGAGAAGTCCTTCATGGCGCGCACGATCTCGGTGACGCGAACGAGACCCTCGATCGACTGGTCCAACGCGCTCGGAATCTCCGCTGTGATGAAGTCGAGGTCAGCGCTGCCCACCAGCTCTTTGAGCCGGCCGGCCAGGTCCTCCTCCGGAGCGGCTTCGCCGTTCATCCAGCGGCCGATCTGTTGCAGGACGGGCAGCACCGAGGCGAAGGAGTCGGCGACGAACCGCGTGTTGTCCGAGACGAACTGGACGGGCGTGTTGATCTCGTGTGCGATGCCGGCGGCGAGCTGACCGATCGACTCCAGCCGGTTCGCCTGCGCCAGTTGGCGTTCCAGTTCGGTGAGGTGGGTGACGTCGGTCCCGACGCCGATGATCCCCATGAGTTCGCGGTTGACGCCACGATGGGGCATCACCCGAACCAGCGCTCGCCGGATCCGGCCACCCGATGCGGGAGTGTCCAGGTGCACATCCCCGCTGGGCTCACCGGTCTCCAGCACGGCACGTTCAAGCTCCCCGATGGCCGTCTCCACATCGTTGTGCGACGGCAGCTGCTCCGCGAGCCGGCCCACCAGATCCGCCTGACTGGCCAGGCCGCGCTGATCCAGATACGCCTGGTTGCCACCTACGAAGCGCAGGTCCGGCCCCTTCCACCAGACACCGTGCGGAATTGTGGACAGGACCGTGGTCAGCAGCCGCTTTTCGTGCTTGAGCGCGAGCGTCAGCGACTCCTCCCGGCGGAGCGCCGCCTTGGCCCGTTCCTCTGCCTGGCGTCGGTCGGTGATGTCGTGTTCGACCCCGATCATTCGGACCACGCGGCCATCCTCGACGATCGGCCGCACATGAAGTTCGGTCCAGTACGGACGGCCCTCCCGGGTCCGGGTGACGAACTCGCGATCCACCGCGCGACCGTTTGCCAGGTCGTCGGCCAGCCTGCGGAAATCCTCGCTGCGGATGAACGGACCACTCACCAGGTCGGTGCGCAGTCGGCCCACCACCTCCTCCGCCGGGAACCCGGTCCGGCGGATGAACGCGTCGTTGACCCACTCGATCCGGCCATCCGGACCGCAGATCATCACCATGCTGTCCGTGTACCGGGCCACCGTCGCAAGCCGGGACGTCTCCTCGGTGACGCGCAACAGGTCGCGCTCAGCGCTCTTGCGGGCCGTGATGTCGATGAACGCCACCACCACCCGGGCCTGATCGTGACCGCGCACGGGCCGAACCCGAACGTGCCAGCACCGCTCCCCGTCGTCCGGCCTGCCGTAGTCGACGTCGAAGGCGGCGGCATCGCCGTGCGCCACGCCGCGGATTCCGGTCAGGACGCCGCCCAGTACGCTCTCGTCCCCTTCGCCGCCGCACGCTTCGTAAAGGTTCTGGCCACCTCCGACGACCGAGGGAGAGCCGTCCGAGTCGACGATCAGGCCGAGCGCAGCGGCGACGACACCCCACGAGGCATTCGTGCCGAGGATGGTGCCGTCCGCGCTGAGGATGCATAGGCCGGCGTCGAGTGAATCCAGGACACTGCGCAGGAATCGTTCGCTCTCCGGCGCCTGCTGGTCCCGTTGGGCCGGCACGCCGCGCCGCGCCGTTCGCGACGCGCGCGTGCCGGGGATGGCGGAGGAGCCGGGCGATCCGATCGAACCTCGCGAAGGTGATGCAACGGACGAGCCCGATCGCGACCCCGCCGCCGCGGCAGCCGATCGGCCGCCGCGGGAATCGGTGCCCCCGGGTTCCTGATCCACCAACGCCTCCGCTCGCGGGTGCCGCTCCACTGTCCCGACGCAATTTCGGCCGGGCGAATCAAGTAATCGGCCACAACGCACGATCCATTGAGCAGTGGCCTCGACGGTGGCCCGCGAACCTGCACGACGGAGGGGGCCGAAAGTGGCACAGCGGATCCTGATGGTGGACGACGAACCACGCATCCTGGATGGTCTGCGCCGTACGCTGCACGCCGGTTACACGGTGGTCACGGCGAACTCCGGCGCGGAAGGCTTGGAACTACAGCGCGCGGCCCTCGCAGAGGGAGACCCGTTCGGGGTCATCGTGTCGGACATGATGATGCCGGGAATGAACGGCGCGCAGTTCCTGACCGCGGCTCGCGAGGTGGACCCCGACGCTGTCCGCATCATCCTGAGCGGCCAGGCGGACCTGGCGTCCACCATCGCTGCGGTCAACGACGCCGGACTGTTCCGATTCCTCACCAAGCCGTGCGAACCCACACAGCTCACCGGGACCCTCAACGAGGCGCTGGCCCACCGCCGGCTCGTCTCCGTCGAGAAGGACCTCATCGAGCGGACCCTGCGCGGCGCCATCGACACCCTGACCCAGTTGCTGTCCATGGCCAGCCCGGAGGCGTTCAGCCGCACCAGCCGGATCAAGGAGCTCACCGACCAGGTGGGTGCGGCGCTTGGGGTGGACGACTGGCGGTTGCCGATGACGGCCATGCTGAGCCAGATCGGGTGCGTCGCCATCCCCACCCACGTGCTGCACCGGGTGGAGACCGGCGCTGAACTGGACGAGGAGGAGCGCGCGCTCTACCTCGCCCATCCGGCGGCCGGCCGAGCGCTCCTGGAGCGGATCCCGCGGCTGGAGGAGATCGCGGACTGGGTCGGCGCCCAGCCGCTGGCCCCTGACGGCGCGCCTCCGGAACACGCCCCCCTTTCCCAGCGGATCTTCTGCGCCTCGGCGTCCTTCCTCGCCGGTTACGAGGCCACCGGCAACTTCGGTCGCGCCCTTAACCGCTTGCAGCGCGCGGGCCATTACGACCGGCCGATGCTGGAGGCGCTGCTCAACGCCAGCCGCAGCCTCACGCCCACGGGCGTGGTGCGCGAGGTGCGGGTTGCGGACGTTCGCCCCGGCATGCTGCTGGAGCAGGACGTCGTGACGAACGCCGGTCTCGTGCTGGTGCGCAAGGGCGAGCGGATCACCGACACCCTGGCGTTGCGGCTGGAGAACTTCGCGATGTCGGTGGGCATTGTGGAGCCGATCGTGGTGCTGGACGGCGTCTGAGCTGTCCGGTCAGCATGGAAACTCTTGGGGCCAGGAACCCCAAGAGTTTCCACGCTGATGAGTAGATCCCTATTCGGCTCGCACCGGCGTGCTGGACGCTCCTGCGCTCCGCTGGGAGATCGTGGACTGCGCCGCGCTCGACTGCCCGATGCTGGAATGCGCCGAGCTCGACCGGGTGGTGCTCGCCGGTGGCGCCGCATCAGCAACGCGGGCGTAGCTCCCCACGATCTGTCCGCGGTTGTTGATGTCGGTCGGGCTGGTGCCGGGCGACCCCGGGAAGTTCAGCTCCGTGAACGGCCCGGTGACGCTGGCGGCCCGGAAGCCGTAGCGCGGCGGCGTGGCCGGGTCGGCGAAGGCGATGCCGACGATTGCTCCGTCGTCGTTCATACCCAGCGGCAGCGTGTTCTCCTGACCCAAGGCGTCGAAACTCGTGTATCGCCCACGCTGCAACAGGAAGCCGTGAATGGTGCCCGTCGAGTCGATGCGGCCACCCAGGATCCGACCGTGGTCGTCGATGTCGATGGCCGTCGCCCCCACGGACCCGGGGACATCGAGCGTGGTGAACGTGCCCTTCTCCCACAGGAACGCGCGGAACGCGCCGGTCGCATCCTGGTACTCCCCCACGACCTGGTCGCGGTTGTTGATCGCGTGCGCCTGGGTGTACATCGCGCCCGGGACGTCGAGCCGGATGAACTGACCGCCGCGCAGCAGGAATCCGCGCCGGCGGTCGTCGTCTCCGACCCGTCCGGTGGTCAGGCTGTAGGCCCCCACTATGTGCCCGTAATCGTTCATCTTGAAGGGCGTCGTCGCGCGAACGCCGGGCAGGTCGATGCGCGTGTATCGGCCGCCGCGGTCGCGGACGAAACCGTGCTCGTTCGCGCCGGGCCCGCTGCCTGTCGTGCCTGCGTTGTATTTCCCCACGACGTCGCCGCGGGAGTTGATCCCGAGCGGCGACGTCCCGACGGTGGCGTCCGGGACGTCGAAGCCCAGGTAGCGACCCCGCTCCAGCAGGAATCCGGGTATCGCCGTGTGTGGGCTGTCCGGTGCCGACGTCGCGGCGGACAGCGTGACCGGCGTAGTCGCCGTCCCGCCCGTCCCGTCCGCGGCCGGCGTGTCCGCCAGGCTCTGGCCGGCCGCCATCCCGGTGAGAACGGCGGTGAGGACGGCCGCGGGCACCGCGTTGCGGCGGATGCTACGCCGGACCGATTTGCGTGTTCTGGACGTCATGATGGCCTCCGTGCCTGATGTGCTCCTTTCCCGTCATTCGCAGCGGGACGACGCCCGGATTGAGATCGACTGACGTTGAGCGGGCACTTCTCGCGCAACACGCCAGGTGTTTCGCCCGAGAACTGCCCGCTCAACAAGGGAACGACGCCGTCAGTGGCAGGTAGCCGTGCCGCTGTCCGTGCTGCCGCCGGCGTTCGCCGGCACGAAGTTCCAGCTGTACGCGCCGTTCGAGAGCGTCATCTTCAGCACCCCGAACGTGTTCGGGATACGGGCGACGCTGTTGGCCGACGGGGTGGGCCGGATGGAGAAGAAGCTGCGCCCACCCGTGCCCACGATGAATTGCGGGATGCCGCGTGCGCCGTCGGCGTTCCCCGCGGCGTCCTGGGGGCCGAAGCGCTCGTAGAAGTGCGCATGGCCGGTCAGGATGACATCGGCGTTCTTGTCGTAGAGCAGCTGGTACATCGACGTCATGTCCGGCTGGTGATCGGAGCTGCTGGAGTACAGCGGGATATGCCAGTAGGCCAGCGTGCATTGGTTGGGATGCGCCGCAAGATCCGCCTTGAGCCAGTTGTACTGCGGGTTACCCGGGTTGCAGCCGCCCACGACGGCGCACTGACTGTCCAGCGCGATGAGGTGCCAGGACCCGACGTCGTAGCTGTACCAGGAGGTGCAGTTCGTGGTGCAGCCGGAATCCTGCGGGTGCGAGCGATCGCCGAAATACGTGAAGTATCCCGTACCGCCGGTCGGCTCGATGGAGCTGCCGATGTAGCCGTACTCGTGGTTGCCGGGGATCGGATGGGAGATCGAATTCATTCGTCCCCAGGACGGCCCGTACTGCGACGCGAAGTCGCTCAGCGACCCCTTCTCGTACTGCTCGTCGCCCAACGGCAGCACCGCGTCCGGGCGCAGCGCCACGGCGATGTCCGACGTCGCCTGCTGCTGGCACGTCGTGCTGGTGGGGGATTTCGACGGCGGGCAGGAGATGTCGCCGGCGGCCACGATCGTCGCACCCCCGCTGGAGCCCGTCGTCGCAGGGGCTGTGGTGGTGGTCGTGGTGGTGCTCGAGCCGGACGTCACGATGACCAGCTTCGGCGGCGTCGCGCTGGCCTCGCGGCTGGCCATCTGGTTGTTGGTGGTGCGCGTGGTGGTCAATGCCAGCCCGATCGTGCCGTTTCCCGTCACGGCGGGTGTGACGTCGACGTTCGTCCAGGTGTTGAGCGTCATCCCCGCATTGCCCAGTGCCGTACCGACGGCGGGCCGGTTGGCGTAGGTGATGCCGGTCTCGGTCCAGGACGTCGGTGCCGTCGATGCGGTGATGCCCTGGGTGGACGTCGCGTAGCTGTACACCTGCAGGGTCGCCGACACCACCGTTCCGCTCAGCCCGCTGACGGCGAACCGCAAGTAGCTGACGATGTGCGGCGTGGTCGACGATGCGGCCTCGGCGCCGAGCACGTAGGCCGTCCCGTAGTTCGTGGACGCCTGATCGGAGCGCACATACGCATCGGCGGACGCGAGCGCGACACTCGTCGTCGTACCGGTCGGGCTGCTGCTGGGTGTGGCCGTGGTGGACGGCGAGCTGGTGGCGGTGCTTGTGGCGGTCGAATCGATGACGAGCCGCGGCGCGCTGGCGCTCACTTCCCGGCTGGCGAACTGCTTCGACAGCGTGGAGGTGGTCTTCAGAGCCAGCGTGTACGTCCCCGACGCGGTGATGACGGAGCTGAGATCCACCGTGGCCCAGGTGTTGGAGCTCAGCGGCGCCATCGTGGCGACCTTGGCGGACGTCGCGGGGGCGTTCGACCACGTGACGCCGGACTCGGTCCAGCTGTTCGCCGCGGTATACACGTCGGCGCCGGTGCTCGTCGTCGAATACGTGAACAGCTGCAGCCGAACGGTCGCCGATGCCGGCAATGACGGGACGGTGAACTTCACGAACGCCAACTGGGCGGGCTTGTCGCCGCCAGAGGCACGTGTGCTCAGCGTCGTGGCGGAACCGAAATTGCTGCTCGGGACGTCGGCCTGCACGTAGGCGTCGGCGGAGGCGACCACCGTTGTCGCGGCCGCCGCCGGTGAGGCGGAGACGCCGAGTGCGGTGATGGCCGAGCCCGCGGCGGACAGCGCGAGCAACGCCGCCACCCGGCGCAGTCGGGAGCTGGTGCCCCGCGTTCGAGCGGTCTGTCTAGTCATCCTCGATCAACCCTTCCCTGCCACACGGTTGGAACGCCGGGTCCTGCCACTTCCAGGACAGGTGGGTCTGTACGACGGCACGCTGCGGCTTCGCGCTGTCGTAGGTGCCCTCGATGACGAGGGGAACGGAGTCGTGGGCGGCCACGATTCGCGGCACGCTGACGGCTGCAGGCCACGGCGCACCCTGAACCGTGGCGTGGACGGCGGTCACGACGATCGCCGCATTGGTGTCGTTCGCGACGACACCACTCATGCCGATCCGGTACCGTCCGGCGCGGAATGTCATCGCATCCACCAGCTGGGGCGTGAAATCCGCCCGCCCCAGCTGGATCTCCGGCTCGACACCGAAGGGGCATACTTGCGTGTGGCGCGCGCCGCCCGGGTCGGTGACGACAGTGCGGAACGGCGTCGGCTCCGGGGCGGCGGGCAACACCGGCCGGGGTAACGCCGCACCGGCATCACCCGGCCCGTCGCGGCTGACCAGCAGTGCGCCGGCCGCCAGCCCACCGACCAGAAGCACCAGGGCGATGGCGACCCGCCAGCGCGGAGAAGCGACGAGAGTCATCAGGAGCCTCCCTTCACCAGCCGGCCGACCGGAGCCAGCACGGAACCGAGCAGAACCGAGCCGAGCAGCGATCCGTCCGCCGGGGACACCAGCGCGCGGGGAGAGCCGATCGCCGCTTCCTGCCGTGTCGTCAGGTCGGGCAGTGTCCGGCAGCGAGGCGTGTGGGACCGGGCCACCTGCGCCCGGTCGGCTGCCTCCTGCGCGGCGTAGCCCGCGTCGTAATGACCGCTGTTGTCCGAGTCGAAGTAGACGTGCGTCTCGTAGACCGTCCGCCCGACGGGGTCGCTGATCCAGGCGCGCGGATGCACCTCGTCCCATCGGCCCGGCGCCGTCTGTCCGTAGCCCGCCACGAAGACCGGCAACGGGCTCCCGCTGGCGCGGATGGCGTCCACCGCCTGCTGCGACACGTCCTCCCACAGCCGTGCGCCGGCGTCGCCGCGCTTCGCCAACCGCAGGGGCTCGTTGAGCAGGTCGTAGCCGAGGATGCCGGGCAGATCGAGCGTGGCGGTCGCCAGCCTCGACCACAGGTCGGCGAGCCGCGCGGCGGGAAGCTGCCGCGTGCCGAGCGTGAGCCGGCGGGGCTCTCCGTGCTTGCCGGTCGTGAGGAACTGCCCGTAGCCGTGCAGGTCGAGGATGACCACGAGCCCGGCCCGCTGGGCCTGTCCCACGGCTCTGCGCACGCGGAGCAGCTCGGTCTCGTCCAGAGGGCCGCCAGGTACCGGCTGGAGGCGCTCCCAGACCAGCGCCAGGCGGACCAGTCGAACGCCGCGACGGGCCAGATAGGCGTACCCCGAGGCGTTCTCGTAGCTGTAGTCGTAGCCGTAGCGCCCGGGATCGCCACCGGAGGACGACGTCCGGCCGAACGAACCACCGGCGACGACGACGCCGCGCAGCAGCCGATCGTCCGTCGGATGGGCCTCCACGACCGACGCCTGCGGTCCGCGAGCGCCCAGGCTGGTCGTGCCCGCCTCGGCCGTGTAGACCCCCATCGCGTACGTGGAGGGCCACCGGGCCGCCGCCCACGCCGTCACGGGCAGCCCGGCGGCGTCCGCCGCGGAGTACCAGACCTCCGCCAGGTCCTGCCAGCGATCCGCGTCCGGTCCCGTTGCCGGCCAGCCGACCTCACCGACGTAGCCGGCGACGTCGTTGCGGCGCAGCCACTGGGCATACTGCGCCATGCCGTCGAGCGCCGTGATCTGCGCGGCATCCGCACCGCACAGAACAGGCGGTGGGGAACCGGGCAGGACCGGAGGGTTGACGACGACGGCGGCGCCCGCCGCGGCGGCCGCGATCGCCAGGGCGATCACCAGACGGCGGGGACCACGACGGCGCCGGCCGACCCGCCGGCTGGCGCGTCGCGCTGCCCGCCGCGGGCCCGGCGAAGGCGCATGGGCAGGCGGTTGAGGTCCCGGCGACCCGTGCGCCGGGTGATGGCGCACTGCCGGCGGCACCCCCAGCACAGTCACTGCGACGCCTCGCCGCTCGAGGTCCCCGCGCCGCTGCCGGACGGCTTGCGCGCCTTCTTCTTACGGGTGGTTGGGCGCTCGGTTGTGGTGCCGGTCTTGCCAGTCTTGCCGGTCTTGCCCGCTGCCGCGCCGGACGGCGGCGGTTTGGGCGCCGTGACCCCGAACGCCGGGCTTACCTGCCGAACGGTGATCGCGTCGCGGCCGCTGCCGTACCGGCCCACGGTCCTGGAGTGCTGCAGTGCCCGCCCGATCGTGGGGAACAGCCGCATGGTGTCCTTCGACGGTCGGCCGTCGGCCTGGATGTGCAGGGACAGGTCGTCCTGGTGGTCCAGGACGATGTACTTGACGGCCCGCCAGTCACCGTCCAGCTGCACGTCCGGATCGACGTCGAGCTTGGTGAACCAGATGACGTTGGACGACGGGTAGCCCGCACGGATCAGGTCCACCCACAGGCTGTCGTTCACCACGACGTGGTCCGCCTTCGGCACGTGGGTCTTCATCCATTGCAGGGCCTCGGCCTTTCCGGCGTCACGTGACACCGTGCGCAGATCCCGTAGCGGGATGAGCCACGCCGACCCGGCACTGAGGACCAACCAGGCGCAGACGGCGGCCACCACGACCTGTCCCCCCCGGCGCATTGTGGTCCCCCATCGGCTCGGTGCCCGGCGCCGTGCGGGAGGCACCTCCTGCCAGTGCCCATCGATGGCCACGGCGCCTGGCACGCGTGCCGGGCGCAGGTCCACGACGTCCGGCTCTGGATGGGCGGTCTTCGGGTGACGGCGCGCTGCGACCAGGCGCCATACGCCGTCCAGGACGCCGGCGACGGTCAGCGCCGCGAACGGGATCATGGCGATCACATACGGGTATGGCAGGTAGCCGCCACGCAGCAGCTGCGCCACTTGCAGCGCGAACGCCAGCGCCACAGCGCGGCTGCGCCGGAACGCCAGGCCCGGAACCACCAGGAGCAGCGAGAGCCACGGCAGCCACGGATCCTGATCGATCCAGGACCGCACGACGGCGTGCGCCGTGCTGTGCGAATCGAAGATGCTGCCGCTGCCGGTCCGTTCGAACAACTGCCAGCGCACCGCCCACTCCAGGCTGACGTGGCCGGGACCGGTGAGCAGCTCGTTCTTCACCAGCGCGTACGTGGGGTACAGCGCCACCAGCAGTGCGAAGAACGACAGGAACAAAGTGAGAGTGAAGCGGCGGTTGCGCCGGTCGGCGTTCATCCAGAGCAGCAACAGCACCGCGGGCAGGTACAGCAGTGCCGTCTCCTTGGTGAGCACCGCGACGGCGCACGTGAGTCCCGCCGCCACGGCGGCCACGGCGCTGCGCCGGGGCGAGGCGGCGAAGAAGAACGCGGCCACGAGCCACGGGGTGACGATGTTGTCGAGGAGGGCGGCGCGGGTGAAGTACACCGACAGTGGGCTGAACGCGAAGATTGCCACGGCCAGCGCCGCGGCCCATCGCGAATAGCCGAGTCGCCGCCCTAGGCCGTAGAGCAGCGGGATGGCCACGAGCTTGCAGACGAACATGAACTCACGGGCCGCAGCGACTGCGTAGGGCGCTCGGTCGAAGCCGTCGGTCAGGCTGGTCCAGGCGCTGATCTGAATCCAGCCGAGCGGCGGGTGGGCGTACCAGTAGGTGTAGTGGCCCAGCCGGTGCAGGTTCTCCACCGCCCAGGCGTACGCCGTGTACGTGCCCTCGTCGTCGAAGCGCGCGGGCGAGGCGTACATCCCTGCCGCGTGCACATAGCCGCCGACCACGAGCAGGACGCCGACGACGATCAGGTCGATCCGGTGCTCGGCGACCCATTCGCGAACCGCCCGCGCCACCCGGCGCCGGGTGGCGCGCTTCGGTGCCACTCGCTCCACCAGGCCGACGTCCAGCGGCTGCAGCGCGGTCTCGTAGATGACTGTCATCGGATACCCCCGTCAGCGTCGAAACGGGAGTCGAAGAAGGCATCGAGCCGAGATTCGACTCGCCCGCCACGTGGCAGATCGATCGGTGCTCCGACGGCGACTTCCTGCGGGACACCCACCGGCACCCGGTGTGCGCCGACATGCTCGGTCTTCTCCCAGCTGGACTCGCCGCGAAACTCCCGTAGCGACGCGCGGATAGCGGCGAAGGCAAGCAGCAATTGGTAGGGCACGGTGCCCAACACCAGCTTCACGTGGTCCCGCAGCCGGACATTCAGCCCGAACATGCGGTCGAACTCGGACAGGCCGACCACCTCGATGGCCAGCGTGGCCAACGTGGGCAGCAGCGGGATCAGCGTGACGAGCACGAACAGCGGCGGCGCCTTGAACAAGATCATCGTGACGAGTGAGATGGGGATCAGGACGCCGGAACCCGCCTGCATGAAGGGCATCGCCAGCAGATAGCGGGCCATCATCCGCTTGCGCTTGCTGGGCAGCCGACGCCATTCCCCCTTGCGCAGCACCTGCAGATACCCCTGGTTCCACCGGGTCCGCTGCTTCAGCAAGCCCTTCAAGGTCGGCGGCGTCTCCTCGCGGGTAGCCAGCTCCGGGCTGTAGGCCACGGCGGTGCGTGCGCCCGCGGCAGACAGCCGCACGCCGAGCTCGCAGTCCTCCGCGAGGCAGCCGGAGTCCCAGCCGTCCACGAGCCTGAGCAGGTCGGTCCGGATGAAGACAGTGTTGCCGCCGAGCGGGATGAAGCCGTTGCGGGCGTGGAAATGCAGCCGGCTGGAGAACCAGAAGAAGTATTCCAGCGTGTTGCGCAGCGCCCACCAGCTGGACCGGTAGTTCATCAACTGGACGCCGCCCTGCACCACATGCGCGCGGGTGGCCCGGAAGCAGGCATCGATGTGGCGCAGCAGTTGCGGCGCGACCTCGTCCTCGGCGTCGAACACTCCGGTGATCTGACCGGTGCAGTGGGCCAGCGCGCGATTCAGTGCCTTGGGCTTGTTCTTCGGCACGCTGTCGTCGACGACGACGCGCACCCTGCGGTCCGCCCGTGCCAGGTCATCGGCTACCGCGGTGGTGCCCGGGTCGTCGTCCCCGACGACCACGATCACCTCCAGATCGGGGTGATCCTGGGTCAGCAGCCGGTGCACCGTGTCGGCCAGGACCGCTTCCTCGTGCCGGGCGGGCACGATGAGGGAGAACGACAACCGCGGTTCGTCCGGTTCGGGGAATGGCATCTGCTTCAGCGCACGCGGCGTCCGCCAGGAGTCGATCATCCAGGCGAGGGTCGTCATCGCGACGACGAGCAGTGCCGCGGTGGCGATGAGGTACGCGACGATCAGGAAGGGCTGGATCACGAGCGACCACCAGGCAGGCTCAGCTCCCCGCCCCACCGCGGCCATCCCTCGGCGTAGTCGCCCGGGCGCATGACCGGGACCATGGGCGCGGTGTGGGCCGGGCTGCGGGCGTCGCCGGCCGACCCGCGACCGTCGGGCAGCCCCCGCTCGTCGGCCAGCAGGCGTGGGATCTCGTCGGCCCAGCCGAAGGTGTCCGACGCCAGCACCCGGGTGCGAACGCGGGACAGGAACGCCTCCAGGATGGTCCGCTCCTGCGCGCGCAGCTGCTGGTAGCCCTGACCACCGATCGTGATCGCCGGAGCGAGGTAACGGAACGGCGGGAAGCCATAGGCGTCGTCGGTGTTGGCGAGCATCCGCTCGACCGTCTCCGCATGGGCGAGGTCGGCCAGTCGCGGCGCGCCGCGCTCGATGATGAACAGCTCCTCGACCCGCGTCGTGCTGCCGAACCGGGCCGGGACGAGCCGGTCGACGCTGTACTTCGGCGGCGGGATGAGCAGCTGGGTGATCGCGTTGATCCCCATGATGGGCAGGTTGAACCGGGCCAGAGTCAGCGCGATGGAGCGCCCGCCCTTGGAGTGCAGCCGGCTCTGGAACTGCAGTCGCCGCCATTCCCCCGGTGTGAGGTCGTCGGACTGCACGGCGCGCAACGTGTGCGCGCTGATGGTGAGCGGCTTGGGGAAGCACCGCGCGGTTCCGTCCGCATCCACGATCGTCATGTCGTCGGACAGGAAACGCCCACCGTGTTCGCGCAGCAGGCGCAGGATGGTGGCCGTCTTGCCCGTGTCGGTGAGCGCGGACAGCATCACTCCGACGCCGTTCAGCTCGACGCACGCGGAGTGCAGCAGCATCTTGCCGCGCGACACCATGACGAACCGGAGCAGCGCTTCGACGATGTTGGTGTAGACGACATGCGGCGAGCGAGCCAGCAGCGGCCCGACCTCGATCCGGATCGGGTCGCCGAGCTCAATACGGAAGTTGGCACCGAGCCGGCCGAGGTGCTCCTCGTACCGCAGGGTGACCCGGTCGGCCTCGTCCTGCGGATACTCCGTCATCGCGGCGCGCCGGCGCGGCGCGCGGCTGCCCACATCGCCGACCCGGATGGCGATGTCGACGTCACCGTCGGGGATCCACTGCGCACGGAAGAACTCCAGCTCCGGCAGCTTGATCTGCGAGCCGATCGTCACGACGCCGGCGACGTCGTAGCGGTAGGTGAGGTACGTCGAGCGCTTCTTGCCGCCGGCTGCCGGGGCGGTCGCACCGTCCGGGCCGCCGTCCGCGGTCAGGTCGACGAGCATGCGCACCGGGTCGCGGGTGGGCCCGCCGGAGGCGCCGCCGTAGATGACGCGGTCGCTGATCAGGAAGCGGACCAGGAACAGCATCACCAGCGTTGCGGCATTGGCCAGCAGCACGTGCACGCCCAGCGCCATCAAGGCGACGAAGACCGGCAGCCGGGCCAGCAGCAGCAGGTTGTTCATGGCGAAGAACCGGATTGCGCGGTTGACGTGCGATCCACGCTTCGCGCCGCGGTAGACCAGGAGGTCGATCAGCAGGAAGTTCCACAGCGTCGAGGCCTGCGTCGCCATGCTCGCGCCGAGCGCCTCGTGCAGCCCGAGCGCGTGGTAGGCGAACCACAGGACCGCCGTGTTGACCGCGATACCCGAGGAACCGACCAACCCGAAGGCCAAGGCTCGACCGGCCTGCCGCGTGCGCTCGCGGCGCGTCACCGGATGCCTTCGCAATTGCCGCACCAGCACGTCGCGGCGCAGTCGGGTGAGCAGCCGGGCAAAGGTCACACCCTCGCGCAGGGACGCCTTGGACTCCCCGGCGTAACGCGGCGCGAATTCGTAGGCGACCTCCGCGACCCGTGCCGACGGATGCCGGACCAGCAGCTCGAACAGGATCTTGAAACCCATCGGGTGCAGCCGATCGAGGTCGATCGCCGAGCGTCGTACCACGAACAGGCCGCTCATCGGGTCGCTCACTGTCGCCAGCCGGCGCGGGAAGAACGCTTTGCTCAGGCGGGTGGCTACCGACGACGTCATGACGCGGCCGGCGCCGTCCAGGCCGTCACCGGCGCCCGCATTGCCGAGCCCCGCATACCGTGTGCCCACCACGATGTCGACGTCCTGGCGCAGCGCCGTGCGGGCGATAGCTGCGGCGGTCTCCGGCGGATGCTGCAGATCGGCGTCCATCACCATGAGCCACTCGCCCCGCGCTTCCCGGGCGCCGGCCACGACCGCGCCGCCCAGCCCACCACGCCGTTCACCGGCCGGGCGGTGCAGCAGCCGGACCGGGATCGGGCACGACGGCGCAATTCGGGCCAGCTCGTGCGGGGTGTCGTCGTCGCTGTCGTCCACGACCAGCAGCTCGGTGCCGATGCCGTTCACGGCGGGCGCCAGGCGCTGCAGCAGCTCCGCGACGTTCTCCACCTCGTTGCGGGTCGGCACGATGACCGTGACCAGGCAGTCGGCGTGGACGTCATTCAGCGAGACGGCTCGGCGGCGCTCCGACTGATGCGCGTCGTGGACGACGTGCATGGCGTCGGGCTCATCCGGCGCGGGGTGGGACGTGAACAGGTCGGCGAGGTTCACCGACAATCCCCCGAAGCCCCGCTCCGTGGTCACGGCGGAACGACGATCGCCGGAGCCGGTGTCGGTGGTGTACGTCATGGCGTTGGCCCCCCTGGGCACAGTGCTGGAATCGGTCTGTCGCGGGGTCTGGGGCGTCCTCGGGCGGCCTCCGGTTGTGGGGAGGCGTGCGGGGGCAGCAGGCAGCCGCCTCCGCGACCCCTGGCCGGGGGCGCGGCAGCCTGCTGGCTCGCTGCATCTGCGGTGATCCGCGGGTGGTCGCCTCGCGGCGCCGGCGGCCGGCGGCCGAAAGCGCCCGGCGCCGTCGCACAGGCGGCATTGCCCGAGCGCAGGTCGCGGATCGGGTCCGGCGGATGGCTGGGCCGCGCCTCGGGTTTCGAGGCGGTCAGCACCTGCGGGGAACCTCTGCTGGTTCTCGCCGGACCGAAGTGCCCTGGTGGGCATCCGAGAGGGACTTACCGTCCTGGTGTCGTCCCGATGTCCGGCAACGTAGCAGTTGATGAATAAGGGCTCGAAGCGACGACTCGGGGCGCGGCGTGAAGACCGTGCGAACGGAGGGGGCACAGTTGGGCACAACGTCCCGTGTAACGCTTCTCCATTACGATGAGTTGTGGAGAAACTACAGACAGCGACGGCTTTGTCATGGACGCTTGGTGCATGTCATCGCCGCATCCCGAGGACCGTCGCGCCGGCACTGACCAGACGGAGGACGACGAGCAGACGGCGCGAATCCAGGCCCTGCTCGCCTCCGTCCGGGACATCACGTCGTCCCTGCACTTGATGAGCGGTCAGCTGGAGCGTGAGGTGCGGGCTGCCCTGGACCAGGATCCCGGCACCGACACGGCGGACCGAGTCGCCGCGCTGGAAGTGGAGAACGCACAGCTGCGCCAAGCCCTCGAAGGCCGGGCCGTCATCGAGCAGGCGAAGGGCATGCTCATGGGCCGCCACGACCTGCATCCAGACCATGCCTTCGACGTACTGGTCGCGCTGTCCCGCAGACAGAAGCGAAAGGTCCGGGAAGTGGCCGCGGACCTGGTGGCCGGGGTGACCGACCAGCGCCCGAGGACCGTCGAACTGCCCGCCGAGCCTCACGTGCGATCCGCCCGGTAGCCCGCTTTCGAGGCTTCCCGTTGAGCGGGCAGTTTGGCCCCGACACGCCGGGCGTGTCGGGGCCAAACTGCCCGCTCAACTTGGACGCGCCCCCTTCTCTCGGCCCGCGGGGCGCGAGCGGCCCGCCGCACGCGCAGGCGCCGCGCTTTACTCACTCGATGCCGCTTTACTCACTCGATGCCGCTTTACTCACTCGATGCCGCTTTACTCACTCGATGCCGCTTTACTCACTCGATGCCGCTTTACTCACCAGAGGCCGGTCCGGCGAGCCGATGGGAGCGCTCCCACACCGGCATTCGGTGTGTAAAGCGGCATTCAGTGAGTAACGCAGACCGCAGCGGCTCGGCTCGGCTCGGCTCGGATTAGATCATGAAGGCCACGCCGATTCGGACGCGGTAGGCCGAGGCCGCCCTTTTGAGCGAGGCGGCCACGTTGAGCGGGCGGTCGCGGGCACGCCGCCCGACGTCTGGACGGCGTCAGAAGAGGGCGCTCGCCAGAGCGCCCCGCGCCCGCCCGACCCGGGGGTCATCGGCGCCCACAACCTCGAACAGCTCCACCAGCCGGCTGCGCGTGCGTTCCCGATCGTCGCCGGATGTCAGGCGCACCGTGTCGATCAGCCGACCGAACGCGTCATCCACCTTCCCGCCGAGGATGTCGAGGTCGGCCACGATCAGCTGCGCCGGAACGTCGACGGGCGCCGCCGCGGCCGCCGCGCGCGCTTGCGCGGGGTCCACACCACGCGTCCGCTGCAGCAGCAGCACCTGGGACAGCCCGACCCGCGCCAGGTCATCGGCCGGATTCTGGGCCAGAGCCCGCTCGTACGCCGCGACGGCGCCGTCGAGGTCATCCCGCTCGATGGCGTCGTAGGCCTCTTGGTGCAGCGGTGGGAGCGGCTCCTCGAGCTCCTCGACCTCCTCGACGTCGCCCTCAAGCGTCGGCCCGCCCGCGACCCTCCCGCTTACGCCGTTGGCCTCGGCCACGCGCAGCAGCTCTGTGAAGACCTGACGGACCTGCGCCTCTGGTTGCGCACCCTGGAACAGCGGGATCGGCTGACCCTTGAGTACGGCGAAGACGCTCGGGATCGACTGGACCTGGAAGGCCTGCGCGAGTTGTGGATTGGCGTCGACGTCGATCTTCGCGAGCAGGACTCGCCCGTCGTATTCCTGCGCCAGCGCTTCCAGGATGGGAGACAGCTGCTTGCAGGGCCCGCACCAAGTGGCCCAGAAGTCCAGCACCACCGGAACGGTCATCGACGCCTGGACGACGTCGTCGCCGAACGTCGCGTCCGTGGTGTCGATGACAAAACCGCCCGACGGCGTCTGCGCGCCGTTGGCCGCGGATGCCGGGGCGCCGCCACCGCCGGGGGTGTCGGATCGGCGCGGTGTTGCCAGCGATGACAGGTCCACCGCGCCGCGGAGATCCACCGCGGGACGCGGTCGGCTCGTCGGGTTGCTCATGGTACGTCCTTCCCCTGTGCCCTCACACCGGCCGTCGCCGGGCACGACTCACTTCGCCACCGCCGAAACGTCGCCCTTCTCGGCGGCCACCACGGTGATGGTTCCCTGGCCGGCCGGCGGGACGTAGAAGGCGATCACCTCGACGGCGTTTCGCCGGAAGTACGAGGAGAATCGCGCCTTTCCTCCCGCGAGGGCAGCCAGCTTGGCATCTCCCACGTTGACCGAGCGGCCGCCCTTCTTCACCTTGACCATGTACTCCTGGCGCAGTTCGCCGATCACGAGCGCGCCGCCGTCGGCGGTGCGGATGGCGAAGGGCCCCTCGGTGCCGGGCTTGTGCTGACTGGTGATCTCCGCGACGCCGGCCACGTGCTTGCGGTCCGTCGCCACGGTCGACAGCACCTGGTCGGTATACGTGTTGCGCCCGAACTGCTTCGCCCAGGTGCTCGCGTCACCTCGCGTCAGGAGGTCGGCGTAGTGCGCGACGACCTCGCGCGGACTCGCCATGAGGCCCGTCGCGTCCGGCGCCACGAGAGCGGCCCCCTGCGTCGCCGCGGCAATCTCGGGCAGTGTGGCGGCCGGTGGCATCGTCAGCTCCGCCCACAACCCGTACGGCGATCGGGGGCTGGGCGACTGCAGCAGTCGCAGCACGTACGTGGCCTGGCCGGACGGCGACCCCACGGCGACGAAGAACCGCGGCCAGCTGCTGCTGATGGGAACCAGCAGCCGCACCCGATCCACCGCAGAGGGTGCGACGGGACGCACCTTGCGCGCCGCGTCCTCCTTCTGCCGAGCGAGCGTGATCTCGCGGAACGGGCCGATGACCCGGGCGCCGAACCCCGCGGCGGTGCCCACCTGGGCTCCCTGAACCAGAGAGGCATCCACCGAGTCGAGAATCGTGCGGGCCTGTCCGAGCGCCACCACGGGATGGGCCGTGGCGTCCGTCGTCGTGGCGGCGACCCGCTGCTCGCCGGTGCCGCAGGCCGCCAGCCCGGCCAGCGACGCCGCGAGGGACAGGGTCAGCGCGGCGGCGACCGGGACCCGCGCCATCCGGCGCCTCATACCCGCACTCCCTCGTCCTCGTACTCCTCGACGTAGACGTGGGCTCCCGGCCGGCCACGCGACCACAGCATTGCCAGCGTGACGCCGCCGCCGACGATGAGCAGCACACCGAGCGCGATGAAGGTCGGCGCCGACGACGTGTGCTCCCGCCCGGACCAGGTCACGGTGACCGCCGACGGCGCCTGCCCGGTTGTCCCCGCGCTGGCGACGAGCCGCCACTGTCCCGCGGTGCGCGGCCAAACCAGTGAGGCGGAACCGCGACCGCGCACGCTCACGGTCCAGACGTCGGCCGTGCTCGGAGCCGGCAGCGCGCCGGCACCTCTGCTCTGGGTGAGCAGCTCGCCCTCGTCGGTGTAGCCCACCACGTCCAGGCGCTCCGACTGTCCCAGGTAGGCCTCGACGTCCGCGGCACGGCCGATGCCGAGGAAGACCGTGGCGGCGGGATCGGCCGACTCGGCCGTGACCTTGACGCGCGGGCCGCCCATCTCCAGCACCCCGATGGCCGTGGTGACGGCGGGCTGGCGGGACAGGTCGCGCAGGCTGCTCCGCACCGTCTCCTGCGGGGCGAAAACGGTGGCTTGGAGCGCTCCGACGCCCACCAGCGCGAGCCCGAGGGCGGCGAAACCGGCGGCGGCGAAACGTGGCACGAGACGCCGTGGCAACCGTGGCACGGGGTAGAGCGTCCTCTCGCTGGGGGTGCCGATTTCGGCGGCGGTCGGGAACCAGGATAAGAGGTACCTCCAGGAGGCCGTACGGGTGACACCTTCTCCTGACCCCGGCGACCGACCGTCACCGCACCATTCGAAATACCTCCATACCCTCCCATTCCGGAATCACCTGCTGGGCACCGTCAGATCGGAAACCGTTGCGTCGGTAGAAGGAATGCGCCCGCAGATTCGCCCTGCCGGTCCACAGGAAACAGGGTCGATCGCCGATCGCGGCATCCAGCAAGTTCTGCCCCGCCCCGCTGCCCTGCCAGGCCCGCAGCAGATAGATGCCCCACAATTCGAGCGGCCGGGGTCCCTCACCGCCGGGACGGGTGGCAGCAAAGCCGACGACGTCCTCCCCGCACACCGCGACTACGTGGATCCGCTCCGGGACCGGCTGGGTCGTCGCGTGGAGCGCCCGATGCCACATCCGGACCCGATCCTCGACACTGAGACTCTGCAGGTAGGCGTCGGACAGGACACCGGCGAACGTCTCGCGCCAGGCCTGGATGTGCATGGTCGCGAGCGGGACGGCGTCCCGCGGCTGCGCCGGACGGATCAAAGGCACCGGGACGCGGGCCTCCGCGATCGCCGGTGGTCCCGGGCCCGGTAGCTCAGCCTCCGGCGCCACGGGCGCTGTCTCCCATCGCCTCGTCGGCGCGGCGGACGGCGGCCTCAAGCCTGTCGAGCTTTCCCTGCAGCTCACCTGTGTAGCCGGGACGGATGTCAGCCTTGAGCACCAGCGAAACCCGGTGACCATGCCGCCCCACCGCCTCGCAGGCTCGGCGGACGACGTCCATGCACTCGTCCCATTCGCCCTCGATTGTGGTGAACATCGCATCCGTGCGGTGCGGCAGGCCGGATTCGCGGACCACCCGGACGGCATCGGCGACGGCGGCGCTCACCGAATCGCCCGCGCCGGAGGGCGCCACGGAGAAGGCGACGAGCACCCACCCACCCTACGACCGATCAACCGGAGAAGATGCCGGGCAACCCTCATGATCGGCGGGTCGGAGACGACTGGACGTGGGCCGGAGTCACGAGGACGCCGGCGGATCGCCGTAGAGGGTGCGCGGAGGGCAGGCCCGAGATGCTGGTCGCGTCCCTGGCGCGTCATGGTCGCGGATTCACTGCGCGGCTGATACTGGCTGCGTTCCTGGCGGCCGCCGTCACGGCCGTCCTGCAGGCGGTGGCGACGGATCGGCTGGCCGCCCGCGCCGCGCTGGACGACGTCGTGGCGCAGGTGCGGTCCGATGCGGTCGCCGTCCAGCGCCAGCCGGCGGGACTCCAGGTACTCACCGCCCGCCCGGAGATCCGCAGTGCGCAAGTGGTGGAGGCCACCGGCACGGTCGAGCGGGCCGCCGCCGAGGGCCGGCTCCAGGTCGCGGCGTCGATCCGGCTGGACGGCCGGAATCAGGCAGCCGCCCGACGGGCGGTCATCAGCGGCCAGGCACAGACGCTCCGCGGCGGCCCATCGACCGTTGCCGTCGTCGTGCCGATGCCCGGCGATACATCCGCCCTGCGAGTGGTCCTGGACGCCGTACCGGCCGCCCGGCGCGCCACTCACCTCCGGCACACCGTCCATCTCGTGATCGTTGTCGGGCTGCTGACGACGCCGCTGCTCATCGTCCCGCTCGGAGGACGACGGCTGGCGCGGCGCTTCCGCTCGGCCCGGAAGGCGGCGGGCACCGACGATCTCACCGGCCTCCCCAGCCGCAGAGCCTTCCGCCGCGAGCTGGAACGCCAGGTGAGCCGGGCGCGGCGGGACGGAACGCCGCTGTCGATCGCCGTGCTGGAGATCACCGGCCTGGACGGCGTGAACGAGACGATCGGCCGGCGGATCGGCGACGCCCGCCTGGTCGATGTGGGGCAGCTCCTGAGCCGGATCGGCGACGGCAAGCGGGCCTACCGGCTGGGCGGCACCGGGTTCGCCCTGTTACTGCCCGGACTGGCCGCCCTCGACGCTGAGTCGGTGGCCGAACAGGTCCGGCTGCTCGTCCGGGAGGAGGCCCGTCCGCTCACCGCGACCATCGGCGTCTGCGGGCTCGACGACCGCTGCCCGGACGCCGAGACGCTCCTCATCGGAGCGGACACGGCCCTCCACGACGCGCGCTGGAGCACGGCGCGCCGCGACGAACTGGACAACGCGTTGATCTGACAGAACGCCGTCCTGACCTGCGTTCGCTGCAGACCTCCGCCCAGCCGGCTGGGGACGATGGGCTCTCGGGCCTATTGCGTCAGGGCCGCGACCAGCCGGTCGGCGGCGGCGTACGGGTCGGTCCGCCCCGCGACGACGTCCGCCGCCAGCTCGTCCAGCCCGCGTCCCTCGCGCAAGTCCCCGATCCGCTCCCGCAGTGCGGTCACGGCGATCGCCTCGATCTCCCCGGCCGCCCGCCCGACCCGACGCGTGGCCAGTTCGCCGGAGTTCTCCAGCCACGCGTGGTGCTTGTCCAGCGCCTCTACGACGTCTTCCACCCCGGTGCCCTGGGCGGCGACGGTCTTGAGCACCGGCGGCCGCCATTCCCCCGGCTCACGCCGCTCGCCCAAGGAGATCATGTGCCGGAGGTCGCGGACTGTCGCGTCCGCGCCGTCTCGGTCGGCCTTGTTGACGACGAAGATGTCGCCAACCTCCAGGATCCCGGCCTTGGCCGCCTGGATGCCGTCGCCCATGCCCGGCGCGAGAAGGACGACGGTCGTGTCCGCCAGGCTGGCCACCTCGACTTCGCTCTGCCCTACGCCCACCGTCTCCACCAGCACGACATCGCAGCCCGCGGCGTCCAGCACCCGCAGGGCCTGCGGCGTCGCCCAGGCCAGCCCACCCAGATGCCCCCGAGTGGCCATGGATCTGATGTAAACATCGGGGTCGAGCGCGTGCTCCTGCATCCGGATCCGATCGCCGAGCAGCGCCCCGCCGGAAAACGGCGACGACGGGTCGACCGCGAGCACCCCCACGCGCTTTCCGGCCTTGCGCAATGCACCCACGAGGGCGGACGTCGTCGTGGACTTGCCGACCCCGGGGGCTCCGGTGAGCCCGACGACGATGGCCCGCCCGGTGTCCGGCGCGAGCGCGGCCATCACCTGTCGCAACGCCGGGTGAGCGTCCTCGACCAGCGAGATCAGCCGGGCGACGGCACGCGGGCGCCCCTCGCGGGCCTGCTCGACCAGCCCCGCGACGTCAGGTGCGGACCCACCGCGCGCCGCCACGATGCGAATGATGCCCTGTCCGGCCGTGCGTTCAGCCTCGTGGCGGGACACGCACGATCAGCGCGTCACCCTGACCGCCGCCGCCGCACAACGCGGCCGCGCCGATCCCGCCGCCGCGACGCCGCAGCTCCAGAGCCAGGTGTAGTACGACGCGAGCGCCCGACATGCCCAGCGGATGGCCTAACGCGATCGCACCGCCGTTCACATTGACCTTCTCCGGATCAATAGCCAACTCGGCGGTCGACGCCAGCCCGACCGCGGCGAAGGCCTCGTTGATCTCCACAAGGTCGAGGTCGTCCACACCGAGACCCTGCTTCGCGAGGGCGGCGCGGATGGCATTGGCCGGCTGGGCCTGAAGGCTGGAGTCGGGCCCGGCCACGACACCGTGGGCACCGATCTCCGCCAGCCAGGCCAGGCCCAGCTCCTCGGCCTTGGTGCGGCTCATCACCACGACGGCGGCAGCCCCATCGGAGATCTGCGACGCCGAGCCCGCCGTAATGGTGCCGTCCTTGCCGAACGCCGGCCGCAGCCTCGCCAGCGACTCGACGCTGGTGTCCGCGCGGACTCCCTCATCGGTGACGAACTCGATGGGGTCGCCTTTGCGCTGAGGAATCGCGACCGGCGTGACCTCCTCGTCGAAGATGCCGTTCTTGGCCGCCTCGGCCGCCCGCTGGTGGGAGCGGGCGGCGAACGCGTCCTGCTCCTCCCGGCTGAACCGGCGCGGCTCGACGTTCGCGGACTCGGTCAGGGCACCCATCGCCTGGCCGGTGAACAGGTCCCACAGGCCGTCATAGGCCATGTGGTCGGTGAGCTTGGCGTCGCCGTACTTGTAGCCCTCGCGTGATCCGGTCAGCAGGTGGGGGGCCTGCGTCATCGACTCCATCCCGCCGGCGACGACGATCTCGAACTCCCCGGCACGGATCAACTGATCGGCCAGGGCGATCGCGTTCAGGCCGGAGAGGCAGACCTTGTTCACCGTGATCGACGGGACGCTCATGGGAATGCCGGCCCGGGCGGCGGCGGGCCGTGCCGGATTCTGCCCGCAACCGGCCTGCAGGACCTGGCCCATGATCACGTACTGGACATCCTCCGGTGCCACGCCGGCCCGCTCGAGTGCGGCCTTGATGGCGATGCCGCCCAGATCCGGCGCCGAGAAGTCCTTCAACGACCCGAGCAGCTTGCCCATCGGCGTGCGCGCCCCGGCGAGTATCACCGACGTGGGTCGGGTGGACTCGGCGATCTGGCTCATGGCTCCTCCTCGGCGGTCCTTGCGGCCACCGTAACTCCGGCCGCCGGGGCGCCCCATCACCACCCGCGTGGCCACCGTCACATCCCCCGGACGAGTGACTCTCCGACTTTGCGAAGCGGCAGCAGCCGACGATCCCCCACGATGAAACCCTCGCTCTCCCGGACGTCCGGGCACAGGGCGGATTCATCGGTCACGCTGGGCACTTGCGGACTAATGAAGATCAACGTCACGCTACGGGCTCGTAACTTCACGTGAGCGCATCGGCACTCCGGGCTGACATAGTGTCCACCTCCCGGCACACATTGTCAGGAGAATGCTCGTACATTTAGGCGACATTTTGCGGTTCGTTCAACATGCGTGTACGCCCTCTGTAACGATGCTTCCATCTCGGCGAACCTCGGACGCCCCGGCACGGCCCCCCTCCGGCCTCGTGCACGCGGACGGCCCGGAGGACGGAAAGAGGGTGCAGTGCGCATTGCCATGATCGGGACCCGCGGTGTCCCGGCCCAGTACGGGGGTTTTGAGACGGCTGTGGAGGAGGTGGGCCGGCGACTCGTGGAGCGAGGGCACGAGGTCGTCGTCTACTGCCGGGGCGAAGATCGCTCGGCGGAGCACCTGGGGATGCGACGGGTCCGGCTGCCCGCCGTGCCGCATCCGGCCGCCGAGACGCTGAGCCACACCGCACTGTCCATCGGGCACTTGCTGGCCAAGCGGTGCGACGTCGCAATCCTGTTCAACGCCGCCAACTCGGTCCTGCTCCCCGCGCTCAAGGCCGCCCGCATCCCTGTCGCCGTACACGTGGACGGCCTGGAGTGGAAGCGGGGCAAGTGGGGGCCCGTCGGCAGGCGCTGGTACCTGGCCAACGAGCGGCTCGCCGTCCGCTGGGCGAACCACCTCATCGCGGACGCCATCGGGATCCAGGACTACTACCGGCAGCGCTACGACAGGTCCAGCGTGCTGATCACGTACGGCGCGCCGCTCCTGGACACCTTCGACGCCGATCGCCTCGCCGAACTGGATCTCGAGCCAGGCCGGTTCCACCTCGTCGTCGCCCGGCTGGAGCCGGAGAACCACGTCGACCTCATCGTCGAGGGATACCGGGCCAGCTCCGCCAAGCTGCCGCTTGTCGTGGTGGGCTCCGTGCCCTACCCGAGCGACCACGAGCGGCACATTCGCCAGCTGGCCGCCTCGGACACCCGGATCCGGATGGTCGGCGGCGTCTGGGACCAGGACCTGCTGAACAGCCTGTACGCCGGAGCTGCCAGCTATCTGCACGGTCACTCGGTCGGTGGGACGAACCCGTCGCTGCTGCGGGCCATGGGAGCGGGCGCGGCGGTCACGGCCTACGACGTCAACTTCAACCGTGAGGTCCTGGATGCCAGCGGGCAGTTCTTCGCAGACGCCGCAACGCTGACCCGGCTGATCGAGCAGGTGGAGGCGGATCCGATGACGGCCGCGGCTCGAGGCGGACTGGCACGGCGGCGCGCCGCGGAGCGCTACCGCTGGGACGACGTCACCGACGGATACGAAGCCCTGTGCAAGGCGCTCCAGAGCGAGCCGACGGCCAAGGTCATCGACCTGCGGGAGCGGGCCGAGCGTCGCACCGCGCGGATCGCGCAACACGATCCGACGCCGGCGCAGGTCCGCGGGCATCGGTTCTGACCAGCCGATCCGGACCTATCTACCGAATTCCGCGTCACACCTACCGACGCTGCGCCGCGTAGCCCACCGACCATCACCTCGCACGGACGCGACTACAGAACGGATCCGACGTGAACGTCACGACGACTCGGCCACCCCGGCGCGTCCGTGCCCTGGCCGCCTGCCTGGCCGCCACCGCGGCCTGGGCGGCGACCATCGCGTCGCCCTGGTCGCCCACCGCGCACGCGGCGCCGACCGTCGACCAGCCGGCGGGCCAACCGACCGCGGTGGCGCTGCCGACGGCCCAGACCGACGGCGTTGTCTGGTCGGTTGCCGTCGTCGGCAACACCGTCTATGCCGGCGGCCGGTTCGATCACGTTCGTCCGGCGGGTACGGCGGTGGGCGACCCCGCCGAGGTGGTCCGGCACAACCTCATGGCGTTCAACCTCACCACCGGTGAGCTGCTGCCGTGGGCGCCGGACGTCGAGGGTCAGACGTACACGAGCGCGACGGCGCCGGACAAGTTCTGCAAGACGGTGGCGACCAACACCTACGACTGCGACTCGGTGTTCCGGATCAAGGCCTCGCCGGACGGTTCGAAGATCTTCGTGGGCGGTGACTTCAACACCATCGACGGGCAGAGCCGCCCGCGGATCGCGGCGTTCAACACCGCCACCGGCGCACTGGACACCTCCTTCAAGCCGCAGTTGAACGGGCGGGTCCGCGGCCTGGCCATCACGGGCAGCACGGTGTACGTGGGCGGCAGCTTCACCAGCGTCAACAGCACAACGACGCGCACCCGGCTGGCAGCCTTCGACTACAGCGGCACCCTGCTGTCCTGGGCGCCGAGCGCGGACAAGTCCGTGTGGTCCATGACGGTGGCACCCGCCCTGAACCGCGTCATCATCGGCGGCTGGTTCGACACGATCAACACCACCAGCGTGCACGGGCTCATGGCGGTCGACGCCACCAGCGGCGCCGAGGTCTCGTGGGCCACCCGGGCCATCTCGACGTCCTCGATCGTGACGGACCTGGTGAACGACGGCACCGCGGTCTACGCGTCCGGGTACAACTACCAGGGCAGCGCGGGAACGGCGCGCGTCGAGGGCCGGCTCGCGGTGAACATGTCCGACGGCGTTGTGCGCTGGGTGGACGGCTGCTACGGCGACACGCAGTCGGTGACCGTGATGAACGGCGTCGTGTACGGCGTCTCGCACGAGCACGACTGCACGCAACTGAACGTATGGCCGCAGCAGTCGCCGACCAACTACCAGCGTCTGTCGGGCGTCACGACGACCGTCGGCGAGACGTTCCAGGGCACCACCAACGCGCTCGTCACGAACGCCGTGACCCCGCTGCCGTCGTACACCCACTTCCTGCCCGACTTCGACGGCGGCCCGTCCACCAGCGCATGGAAGAACGGGCCCTGGGCGGTGGACAACAACGGCACGTACCTCGTGGTGGGCGGCGAATTCCTCACCGTCAACGGCGGGGCCCAGCAGTCGCTGGTGCGGTTCGCGGTCCCGCCGGTCGGCCCGAAGACCAGCGCGCCCAAGCCGTTTGACACGCCGGTGCCGACGGTGCAGAGCGACGGTTCGGTGCGAGTGAGCTTCCCCGACACCTACGACCGGGACAGCACGGCAGTGACGTACCAGCTGGTGCGCAGCGACGACACGTCCACTCCGGTCGCCTCGATGACCTTGCGGAACAAGGGTTTCTGGAATCTGCGCACGGACACACTGGTCGATCGCACCCTGCCGGCCGGTGTGACAGTGCAGTACAAGCTGCGCGCCATCGACCCTGACGGCAACGTCACCGGCACGCTGTGGTCGTCGTCCGTCACCGGGACGGGGATCCCGACGGTGAGCCGCTACGCGAAGAAGATCCTTTCCGACGCGCCCGCGGCGTACTGGCGGATGGGTGACACGTCGGGGTCGACGCTGCGGGACACTGCCGCCGCCGACGACCTCACCAAGGGCAGCGGCGTCACGTTCGGCGCGACGGGCGTCGTCACCGACGAGACCGACAAGGCGGCGACGTTCAACGGCACGTCGAACGCCAACGCGTACAACCCGATCAGCCGGTACGCCCCGGAGACGTTCAGCGAGGAGGTGTGGTTCAAGACCACCACCAGCCAGGGCGGTCAACTGATCGGGTGGGGCTCCTCGCAGACCGGCAGCAGCTCCAGCACCGACCGCAAGCTGTACCTGGACAACAGCGGGCGGGTGTACTTCGGGGTCTATCCCGGCGTGGTCAAGACGATCAACTCCGCGTCGACGTACCGCGACGGCAACTGGCACCACACCGTCGCGACCCTCGGGAACGACGGGATGAAGCTGTACGTGGACGGCGCCCTGGTGGCGTCCGACGCCACCGTGACCCGGGCGCAGTGGCGCACCGGTGGGTACTGGCGCATCGGCGGGGACAACATCTCCAGCAGCTGGACGTCCCGCCCGACCAGCAGCTACATCAACGGCACGCTGGACGAGGTGGCCGTCTACAACACCGCGCTCACCGCGAGCCAGGTCGCGGCGCACTTCACGGCGAAGAGCCCGGCCGCGCCGACGGCGTCGTTCACCCTCACCTGCACAGGCCTCACGTGCGCGGTGAACGGTACCGGGTCCAGCACCCCGAACGGCGGCGTGACCGGGTACTCGTGGAACTTCGGTGACGGCACCACCGCGACCGCAGCGACGGCCACCCACACCTACGCCGCGAACGGCACGTACACGGTGACGCTGACCATCACGGACAGCTCGTCGCAGACGGCCACGACGTCGCAGTCCGTGTCGGTGACGAACGCCGCGCCGTCGGCGGACTTCACCCTCTCGTGCACGGCCCGGACCTGCTCGGTGGACTCCTCGCCCAGCACCGACTCCGACGGCACCATCGCGTCCTCGGCCTGGAACTTCGGTGACGGCGCAACGGGCACGGGCACGACGGCGAGCCACACCTACGCGGCGGACGGTTCGTACTCCGTGACGCTGACGGTGACGGACAACAAGGGCGCCACCGGCGTGCTCACCCGGACGGCGAGCGTCACCGGCGCGGCGCCGACCGCGGCGTTCACGAACAGCTGCACCAACCTCAGCTGCTCGTTCGACGCCGGCTCCACGCAGGCCGGCACGGCGGCCATCACCGGATACAACTGGAACTACGGGGACGGGTCCACCGACTCCGGGGTGACGACGTCGCACACCTTCGCGGCATCCGGCATCTACACCGTGACCCTCACGGTGACCGATGCGGACGGCAAGACCGGGACGGCGACCAAGACCGTGCAGGTGACCGCGGCAGTGGTGCCCGGCACCATCGCCTCCGACGGCTTCGTCCGCAGCGTGAGCAACGGCTGGGGCTCGGCGGACGTCGGCGGCGCGTGGACGGTCGCCTCCACGGCGTCCAACTACGCGGTGTCCGGTGGATCAGCGACGATGACGGTGCCCACGTCCGGGTCGAACCGCTCGGCGGTGCTCGGATCGGTGGCCGTCACGGACGTGGATCAGACCGTCGAGGCCTCACTCAGCGCGTTGCCCTCGGCCGGTTCGAACTACGTCTACGTGATCGGCCGCCAGGTGGCGGCGAACACGGACTACCGGGCCCGCGTCCGGCTCCAGTCCGACGGGTCCGTGCGGCTGCAGTTCGTCCGCCGCGCGGGCAGCACGACCGACACGCTGATCGGCAGCGAGACGCTGATCAGCGGGCTGTCGGCCCCCGCGGGCTCGGCGTTCAAGGTGCGCTTCCAGGCCACCGGCACCTCGCCCACCACGCTGCGGGCCAAGGTCTGGGCCGCCTCGGGCACGGAGCCGGCCAGCTGGCAGGTCACCGTCACCGACTCCACGGCCGCCCTGCAGGCCGCCGGAGCCATCGGCCTGGGCCTGACGGTGTCGTCCAGCAACACCGCGGTCCCGGTCACGGCAACCTGGCGCACCTACTCGGCAGTGACGCCGGCGTAGAACCGCTTCGTTGAGCGGGAGTGCCGTTTCCTGTTCGTGGAATGGCACTCCCGCGTTGGTCGCCCGGTTCGACGTTGTGACGTCGTCGAGCCGCGCTTTACTCATCCAATGCCGCTTTACACATGCAATGCCGCGTTGAAGACGTTTTCAGCGGTCCATGCCGCGGCTTTCGGTGTGTAAAGCGGCATCCGGCGAGTAGCGCAGGGGACCAGCCCACACGGCGCGCCGTCACGTCACCGTGAAGACCGCCAGCCCCTTACGAGCGGTGCCGTTCTGCGTCAGGAATCCGCCACCCACAAAGAGCCGCTGCGAGACCGGATCGTAGGCCAGTGCCTGGACGCCGTTGTTCCCACCGTCCGCGTTGCCCTGGTACCCGTCCAGCCTCGGGTTCCACGACGTCAGCGTCCGGCCGTCATTCGTCACCTGGCCGATGAACTTGGGCCCGCCGGTCCAGCCGGTCGGCATGTGCAGCCCGGACTGGTGGTGCCCCACGATGTCCGTGTTGCCCACTGCGGCGACGGCCTGGCCGTCGCCGGCCGGAGCGTCGCTCCAGTACAACCCACCGGTCGAGGGGTTGACCGCACGGAAGCCGTTGCGGATGCCGGCCGCGCCGATGATGAGCCGGTTCGTCACGTTGTCCATGACCATGGAGACCGGATTCTCACCGTCGTATCCGTCGTGCCCGCCGACGCATCCGCCGGAGTTCTTCACGAGGTACGTGACCCGGAAGCCGGTGTCGACCACGCCGGTGCCGGCGCTGACCTTGACCAGTCCATGCTGTGCAAAGCCGCCTGCGACGTCGAACAACCCGCCGATGAACAGGCCGGTTCCGTCATTGGTCTTCAGCAGCGCGTGCACCCCGCAGTCGACCGACATGCTCCACAGCCGGGCTCCCGACGTCGGGTTGCGGGCGATGACCGACCCGGAATTGCCACCGACGAAGACCACCGAGGAGGTGACCTCGATCGCGTACAGCCGGGCGCTGGAGCCAGGATTGAATGCCGTCAGCGCCCAGCTCGTCGTGTCGAGGGCCGCCAACCGGGCGCGTGACGTGCCGTTGACGGACGTGAAATCCCCGGCGACGTACAACACCGTCCCGGCGGGATTCAGCTGCATCGCTCGCACATAACCGGTGGAGTTGACGGTGAATCCACGAACAAAGGCGCCGCTCTGGGCATCGATAACGGCGAGATTGCGCGCCGCATGGTAGACACCGTCCGTGGTGCGGACTTGACTAAAGTTGCCGCCGAACACCAGCAGGTCGCGGCCCGTGCCGGGCTGGACGAACGTCCGCATCGACAGGATGTCCCCGTCGATCGTCGGGTAGGAGATCGAGTTCTGGGAAATGGCGCCGGTCACAGCCGCCTGCGCCGGCGCTGCCGTCAGGATTGCCGCGGCCCCCGCGACGGCAATGGTCAATGTCATAAATCCCCCGTGCCGCCCCTTTTTCGCCAAAGTGCGCACGAAGATTCCCCTCCCCTGACTCTTTGCAACCCTTCAGTAATAGGGACGATAGCTGCCTGAATACTGGTGGGTAGGTACATCGCAAGAATTGTCACGCCGCACACCGCCAAACGGGATAAAGCCCCGCCGCGTTCAACGGGCGGGACTAACCCCTGTGTGGAAGGGCCGTACTCTCGGCGCGGCCGCCGATCAGGCGCGGGCGCCGGTGTACACGTACCCCAGGATCGGTGTGGAGAACATGTCGGCGGTCCGGCGCAACTCGGCGATCGCGCTCTCGTCGCTGCCGCGCGGGACGACGGCCAGAACGCCGGTGCTCGCCCGCAGCAGCGCCGGCACCAGCGGCGTGGTGTCCGGTGGCGGGACGTCGATCACCACAAGGTCGTACTCGTGAACGCGCTCGATCAGCTCGTCCACGAACTGGCGCCGCGACGACGTCGCGTCCCACGATCGACGACGCCCCGGCGCGCTGAGCGCGATCATGACGTCGTCGTGAACGGTCAGCCAGGAGACCGGGCCCATGGTGTCGGCGTCGCGCCCGGTGGACGCGCGGACGCGCGCGGCCACGGCACCCAGGGGGATCTCTCGCGTGCTCGGGTCACGGTCATCGAACGGCATCGCCTCGTACGACCCACCGTCGGTCCCGTCCGCAAGCGGCATGATGCCGTTGGCACCGCCGTCCTCAGCGCCGTCCGGCCGAGGGCCGCCGAGCCCGTCGAGCAGGCCCGCGCCGAGGCGCTGGGACAGTCGGCCGGACGGATCGGCGTCCACCACGAGCACCCGGCCGCCTTCGCTGGCGACGGCTGCGGCGACGTTGAGCGCGGCCTCGACCCGGTCCACCGCGCTCGGCGGGCCGACGACGGCAAGCATGCCGTGCCGATTGCGCTCCACCAGGGCAGCGCCGACAAGCCGGTACTGGGGCAGCGGCAGCCGCGTGACCGACGGCAGGGACTCCAGGTCCCGCGATCCGGCGCGCCCGGAGGAGTGAACCGCCCGCCGACCACCCTGCCGGGGCAGCGTCGCCAGCAGGGGCGCTTCGAGCATGGCCTGCGGGCTGAGCGGGTCGTTGATCCGGCGGTCGCGGTCTGCGCGCAGCCACGAGACGACGCCCGCCACCGCGAGCCCAAGGATGATGCCGAGCGCGATGGACTTCACCGGTGGGCCGGGAATCACCGCGTTCGACGCCGTGGCGGCCTGGACGAAGTCGACGCCGTCGCCGAACCGCGCCTTGTCGTTGAGGATCTCCGCCTGCCGCTCCCCGAGCGCGGCGATGACGATGGCCGCCGCTTGCGTTCTGACTGAGCCCTTTTTGGCAGGGTTGGTCGTCGGATCTTCGTTCTGGATGCTCAGGTCGATCTGATCGGTAACCGACTTCGTGCGCCGGTCCATCTCCCTGAGGGTGGCCTGGCGGTACGCATCGGTGACGGCGTTGGCCAGCGCGACGGCTCGCTCCGCGCTCGGCGCCGTCGCCGTGACGGTCATGACATTGGAAGTTGAGGACGGGTCGACGGTCACCTGGCTGCGCAGTTCCGACACGGTGATGTCGCCGAGCGACTTGGCGACCAGGTCGAGCACCTCGTCGCTGGTGGCGTACTGGGCCCGCTGCATGGTGTACCGAGTGAGCGTGGCATCCCCGGTGACGCCGGGCGCGATCACATTGTCCGTGCCGGGGTTGGTCAGCGCGACGGTGGACGACGCGGCAACGGGAGGGGCTGTCAGCTGACCGCCCGCGCCCGCCAGCGCCGCGATGACGACGACGATGGCGAGCGACAGCCACTTGTACCGCCACATCGACGAGAACAGCCCCGGCGCACCCCGGTCGTCCTCCTTCGCCACGCGGCCTCCCCTTCGTCGCCCTTCCACAAGACCCTTAGTCAGCACCCTACGACACGGAAAACCAGGTCACGGCCATTACCACCAAGGCGTGAAGCTGTCTTTAACGAACGGCAACACAACGGCACCGCATGATCCCGGCGAAGCCCTCTTTTAAACGATCTCCGGACAGCAATTCGAGGTTCCGACGGCCACGATGGCCTCGTGACGCTGGGCACAATGCGTGACCGCTCGGCGGGCGTCGAGACCCGTCCGGCCGCAGCTGATCGAGGCGTCAAGGGGACGAATCGGCGCTGCGATACCGTGTTCGTGACGATCATCCGCCCGACCGGGTGCTCCCTGAGTGAGCGCCTGTTATGGCGAAGTCATATGCCTTAACCTCGTCTTGACGTGGGAAATCGTCCCGCAACGGCGGCTACGAGGTGATCAAGAGCCTCGTCCGAGTGGCGCTGGAAGGGGCCGATTCATCATCCACGATTGATCACACGACGGGCGCTTTCGGCGTGTCGCACGAATGTGACGAAGACCACATGTAACACCGCACTGTTACCCTACGTAGTCGCAACGATGATGATTACTCGGACACCTGTGACGTCTCGTCACCCGAGGTGTGACCATCTGCGCCTGCGGGCGCCATTCACCCCGTACGGTGATAACGGTTCGGCAAACGGGAACTTGGGCCAAGGCACGGCACTTCGATACGTTTCAGGCCCCGACCAGGAGCGAGGAATGCCCGAGAACACCGTGTCGACGGCGGCTAACGGCCACTCCGGCAACTTCGACACCGTACGTCCCGTGGATGACCTTTGGCGCGGACCCGCCGAACCCAAGTGGACCCGAGCCCGCCGCGTGCAGGTGCCCGTCCCGCAGGTGCCCGACCACGCGCAGCGGTCTGCAGGCACCGCAGCGCCCACCCAGACGCCCACTCGCACGCCCACCCGCCGTCCGCGTGGCGAGCGGCCGCTGAGCCGGGTCGAGCGTCAGGCCGAGATTCGCCGCGAGAAGGAGCGCAAGCAGCGGCGGGGCCGCTTCGGCCGATACGGCCAGTTCGTGGCCGGTGGCGCCGTCCTGCTGACCGCCCTCGCCATCCCCACGGTCCACTCACTGCGCAACGCCGGTCCTGCCGCTGCCAACGGCGTCATTGCGGACGACACCTTCGCCCGCTCGGTGTCCGGCGGCTGGGGTTCGGCGACGGTCGGTGGCGAGTACACCGTCACCCCCAGCACGTCCTCCTCGGTGGCTCCCGGCCAGGGCATCCTCACCCTGACCCCCGGCTATTCCGTTTCGTCGGTGCTGCGTTCCTCCGGCGCCCTGAACGTCGACGCCTCGGTAGCGCTGTCGGTTCCCAAGCTGCCGACGTCCGGCAGCGTGTACACCATGGTGCTCCTGCGCCGGCAGGCCAACCGGGACAGCTACCGGGCCCGGGCCCGGGTCCTGTCGACCGGCGAGGTCCGTTTGTCCTTCACCCGCATGATCGACGGTGTCGAGGCGGCCGTGGGCGGGGAGAAAACCCTCGGGTTCAAGGTCACCGCCGGCCAGCGCCTCATGCTCGAGACCGAGGTCGAGGGCACCTCGCCGGTGACCCTGCGCAGCAAGGCCTGGGTTACCACCGCGCCGAGTGCCTGGGGCCTGGTGGTCTTCGACAGTTCCTCCAGCCGGGTGACGGACTCCGGCGCGTTCGGCGTCCTGGCCTACCTGTCCAGCTCGGCGCAGGCGGCCACGGTGAACTGGCACAACCTGCACGCGATTGACACCGACGCGGCCGCCCAGACACCGACGCCGACGGTCCCGGCGACCACGACTCCGGCAGCCCAGCCCAGTGTTACCGCGAGCTCGACCGCGACGTCGACGATTTCGCCGTCGCAGACCGCGCCGCCCAGCACCACCGGCCGCGCCGCCGACAACGCAGGCTCCGCCGCGGTCGGGTCCACCAGTTACGCCGTCCCGGCGGGCGCGCTGTTCGTCTCGCCGTCCGGCAGCGACACGGCGGGGGGCAGCGCCTCTGCTCCGCTGCGAACCGTAGTGAAGGCCATCTCCGTCGCGAGCAACGGTTCGACGATCGTCCTGCGGGCCGGTACCTACCACGAGTCGGTGACCATTCCGTCCACCAAGCGGATCACGTTGCAGGCCTATCCGAAGGAAGCGGTCTGGTTCGACGGCAGCAGCGTGGTCAGCGGCTGGAGCGCCTCGGGCAACGTCTGGGTGCACAGCGGCTGGAGCGCCTCCTTCGACTCCACGCCGTGCTACTCCGCGGGCAGCTGCAGCAGCTCGGGTGACTTCAACTTCCTGCAGTCCGGCTACCCCATGGCGGCGCACCCGGACCAGGTGTTCTTCGACGGGGTTCAGCAGCAGCAGGTGGGCTCGCTGAGCCAGGTGTCCAGCGGAAAGTTCTACGTCGACTACAGCACGGACAAGCTGTACGTCGGCAGCAACCCCAGCGGACACACCGTGAACGCCAGCGACCTGGCAGAGGCCATCACCGTCCGCTCGGCCGGCTCGATCGTGCGGGGCCTCGGCGTGCACCGCTACGGCACCCCGCTGCCGAAGATGGCGACGGTCAAAGCCGTGGCGAACGACGTCACACTGGAGAACCTGGTGGTGAACGACAACGCCACCACCGGTGTCAGCGCCCTCCAGCTCCGCGACAAGATCAACCACGTGACCGCGAACGGCAACGGCATGCTCGGATTCCACGCCAACTACGCCGACGGGCTGAGCGTCACCGGCATCAAGGCGCAGGGAAACAACATCGAGCACTTCAAGACGGCGCCGGTCGCCGGCGGCATCAAGGTCACCCGGACCCGCGGTGTGGTGGTGCGCGACAGCGTGCTCACCAACAACCTCGGAACCGGCGTGTGGATGGACGAGTCGGTGTACGACTCGAAGATCATCGGCAACGACATCCAGAACAACGGCAGCCACGGCATCTCGGTGGAGATCTCGGCCAAGTCCGTGGTGGCCAACAACGTCATTACGGGCAGCTCCCGGGACGGCATCAAGATCAACGACACCGAGTACGTCTGGCTCTGGAACAACACGTTCTCCGGCAACAACCGGACGGTCGAAGTGGTCCAGGACAACAGGCTCGGCAGCCGCCTCTCCGACCCCGGTCATGATCCGCGTCAGACACTGCCCGACCCGACGATGACCTGGCTCGTCGGAAAGGTCAGCATCGGGAACAACGTGTTCAGCTATCCGCGGTCGGAGGCGAACTGCGTTCTCTGCGTCGAGGATTACAGCCACGTACGGTCCGCGGAGCAGATGGTGATCAACTCCAACGGCAACCTGTACAACCGGGCCAGCTCGACGGTGCCGAAGTACGTTTCGATCTGGTCCAACGGCGCGGGCAACCCCGACGTGTTCACCACGCTGAACGGGTTCGTCTCGGCCACCGGTCAGGAGAAGGCCTCCGGCTACACCGAAGGGTCGGCGATGGTGGCCTCCGACGGCTCGCTCGCCGCCAGCGGTGGATCGGTGTCGCCGCAGGCTCTGCCGTCGGACGTCGCCGCCCTGGTCGGTCAGCCCTCCGGCACCAGGCACCTCGGAGCCTGGACCGGCTGACCGAATGGGCGTCGTCCACTACGGCGGCCATCAAGCAAACCGCGTTCAGGTTCCGAAGCGGACGCGTCCGTGCGTTGGCGTCACGGGATGCCGGTGGAGCCGCGATGATAGGCCGCGTGACCCAGACCGGAGACCGAATCCCGCGGCCCGCCACTCGACGCGATGGCGCCCGGCTCGCGCTCGTCACGGCCGCCGTGGGCCTGGCCTTGACCGGATGCTCCAGCAGCGACGGCGCCACCGGTTCCGCGTCCACCTCGACCGCTCCTCCGACTCCCACGGTCACGGCAACCCCGCAGCCCAGCATCACGGCGTCCCCAGTGTCGTTCCGGCAGCAGGCCACCTACGCGGACGGCGTGCAGGTCGCGATCGTCGGGGTGCAGCACTCCAAGTCCACCGGCTCGGGCCCCGGTGAGATCCCGGGGCGTCCGGTCACCACGTTCTCGGTCCGGTTCGCCAACGGCTCGAACGCCGCGCTGGACCTCACCCGGGTCGTTGTCGAAGTCTCCTACGGCACCCCGAAGCAACAGGCGCAGCCGGTCTACGACGCCGGGGTGAGCGACTTCGCGACGACCGTGCCCACCGGCAAGACCGCCGTCGCCAAGTACGCGTTCTCGATCCCCGCGGCGAATCTGGATGACGCGGAGCTGACGGTGCGCTTCGACACCGCCCACCAGCAGGCGATGTTCACGGGCAGGGTCAGCGCACTGAAGACGCCTTAGGAGACCGCTCATGATCACGGAGGATCCGGTCGTATCGGGGGACAAGACCCTCCGGGATCACCTGGGCCTCGGCCCGTTTGCCTGGCGGCCCGTGAGCGTTGTCGCCGCGGCGGCGTTCACCCTGTTCCTCGCCACCAACTCGCGCTACGGCTACCACCGTGACGAGCTGTATTTCCGGGTGCTCGGCCGCCACCCGGGCTGGGGCTACGTCGACGAGCCGCCCCTGACTCCCCTGCTGGGGCGCGCGTCCACCGCCCTGTTCGGGGACAACCTGTGGGCGCTGCGGTTGCCGGCGGCCGTGACGCTGGCCGCCGTTGCCGTCCTGATCGCCTTGATCTGCCGTGAGCTCGGCGGCGGCCGAGGACCGCAGATTCTGGCCGCCTGCGTGGCGTTCACTGCCTTCCCGATGATCGGCGGGCACACGCTGGCGACCGCGACGATCGACTTGGCCGTGTGGAGCGCCGTGATCCTGTTCGTCACGCGCGCGCTGCTGCGGGACGAACCGCGGTGGTGGCTCGCCGCGGGCACGACCGTCGGCCTCGGTCTGTACAACAAGCATCTCGTGGCGCTGCTCCTGATCGGCCTCGCCGTGGGGCTCCTGGTGGTCGGCCCACGGCGGGCGCTTCGATCGCCGTGGTTGTGGGGCGGCGTCGTGCTGGCCGTCGTCCTGGGTGCTCCCAACCTGATCTACCAGGTGGTCAACGACTGGCCGCAGCTGAAGATGGCGCAGGCCCTCACCGAGAACAAGGGCGCCGACGCGCGCGCCGACTTTCTCCCGCTGCAGATCCTGATGCTGGGGCCGCCGCTGGTCGTCATCTGGGTCGCCGGCCTGATCCGGATGCTGCGCGCTCCACAACTGCGACCCGTCCGCGCGCTGGCGGTTGCCTACCCCGTCATCTGCCTGCTGGTCCTGGTCATCGGAGGGCAGCCGTACTACACGTTCGGCCTGATCGTCACGTACTGGGCAGCCGGTTGCGTACCGGTTGTCCGCTGGGCCGCCGGTCACCGGTGGCGGCTCGGCGTAGTGGGCGCCGTGGTCGCGGCCAATGCGGCGTTGTCCGCCGTGATCGCGCTGCCCGTCGTCCCCGAGCGCGATCTGGGCAACACCGCCATCCCGGAGATCAACCAGGTCGTCCGCGACCAAGTCGGCTGGCCCGCCTATGTGCAGGAGATCGCGGAGGTCTACCGGACCTTGCCCGACGCCGAGCGGGCACGGTCTGTCGTCGTCACCGGGAACTACGGCGAGCACGGCGCGGTGGACCGGTACGGCCCGCGCTACGGGCTCCCGGCCGTCTACAGCGGACAGAACGAGCTCTACTACCTGGGACCGCCACCGGACTCGGCCGACGTCGTGGTCCTCGTCGTCCAGGCCGACGACGCCTGGGCCGGCGCACGGTTCGACTCGTGCGATACCCGTGGGCGGCTGGACAACCGGCTCGGCGTGGACAACGAGGAGCAGCAGGTGGCCATCAGAATCTGCCGCGGCCCGAAGCAGCCGTGGCACGACCTGTGGCCGCGGTTCCAGCACTACGACTGACCGGGGTACCCGCGGCGACGCGCGACCCGACGGCGGCGCGCACCGCGACGGCGTCAGAGCGGGTACGGCTCCCCGGCCACCGCCTCGGGCACCGGACGACCCTGCAGTGTCGCCGCCACCCGACGACGGCGCTGTTGTGCCGCCCGACTGAGCACCACGGACCACGCCACGCTCATGTAGAGCCAGGTGCTGCCGACGTTCGTGACGTCGCCGGGCTCCTGGACGAAGAACCCGTCCGTCATCAAGAAGGCGATGATGGCCAGCAGCAATGCCCGGTCGAGCATGAGGCTCGGATCAGGGGACCGGAACCGCAGCAGAGTGACCACGAGCGTGAGAATCACGCCGAGCCACACCGCGCAGCCGACGAACCCGAGGTCCACGAGCACGTTGATGACCGCGTTGTGAGCGCCGCCGAGGCCGATCGAGTCCAGGAAGATGCCGCGCGTCGATCCGACGCCATGTCCCCAGAGCGGCTGCTCCAGGATGGCTACCCAGGCGCTGCTCCAGAGATCTGTCCGGGCGTTCAGGCTGGCGAGCCTGGCGGCGGATTCACCCCGTGCGAAGTACGTCGCGATGACGCCGGCCGCGGCGATGTACACGCCGATGCCGCTGATCACCAGGGCACTGATGAGCTCGATCCGGCGCCGTCCACGCATCGCGAACCAGAGCATCACCAGCAGGCCGATGATCGCGCCCAGCACGGCGGCGCGGGTCTTCGTCGCAATGAGCCCGTACAGAACGATCGCGAAGATCACGCCATACACGCCCGGCGGCCAGTGCGGCCCGGGACGAGACGCGCGGCTGGGGGTCCAGTAGAGGTAGATCGCGGCCACCACCACCGCGATGCCGACGAAGATTCCCGACACGTTCGGGTGGATCGCCAGCCAGGTGAACCGGCCCTCCTGGAGTTTCGACACCGGCGTGGACGGCACAGCGATGCCGTACAGGACGGAGACGGCCACCAGGATGAGGAAGGCATGCGCGAACCGGTGCATGTGCGCCCGCTCGGCCTGGAAGGCCGCGGCCATGGCCAGGCCGATCACGATGGACATCTCCCACACCCGCACGGCGCCGAAACTGCGGAACGGCGTGTAAGAGACCGACAGCGCCAGCGTGAACAGGTAGAAGAGGCTCATCAGGACGGGGGCCGGGACCCGCATCGCACGCGGCGGGCTGGCGTGCCGGGCGAGCAGGTACAGCCCCACCAGGGCGTAGATGCCCAGCTCCAGCAGAATCGCAAGATCGGGGGTGCCACCGATGGACTGAGTGGTGGACCGGGTGCGGTACTTGTAGTCGCTCCCCACGATGATGGCGATGGCGCAGAGGGGGAACCAGTACCGGTCCACCCAATGCCGCCTGCTCGCCACGCGCCCCTCCTCCGCCCGTCCCGCGTCCAGCGTACTGACCGGGATCGGCGGCGGACGCCATCCCGCGCAGACCCGGCCTCTTGCCAGGCGTCACCCTGCGCCGGCTACGCGATCCTGCAGTTCCCTAGAGGTTCCGCGGAACCTCTTAGACTGACGCGCCATGCCACCCCGCCCGGCTGGATCTCGCCGCGTCCTCATCGCCCATCCGTCCGCCGAGTTGTACGGATCGGACCGGGTCGCTGTTGAGTCGGTCGCTGCGCTCGTGAAGGACGGCTGGGACGTCGTGGTCACGCTCACCGGCGAAGGGCCGCTGCGAGAGCTCCTGGAGGCCGCGGGAGCCCGGGTGACGGTGTTGGCCGCGCCGGTGCTGCGCAAGGCGTTCCTGTCCCCGCGCGGCCTGCTACGGCTTCTGCTGCACACCGTGCGGGCCACCCCGCCGATGCTGCGCGTGCTGCGTGACGTGCGACCGTCGGTGGTGTACGTCAGCACCGTCACGGTGCCGTGGTGGTTGGTCCTGGCGCGCCTGCGCCGGGCCCGCGTGATCTGCCACGTCCACGAGGCCGAGGAGCAGGTGCCCCGGCCCGTCCGCATGCTGCTGGCGGCTCCACTGCTGCTGGCGCACCGGATCGTCACGAACAGCCGGATCAGTCGCGACGTCATCGTGCGCGACCTGCCACTGCTCGCGAAGCGGACGCAGGTCATCTACAACGGCGTTCCCGGGCCTGAGGCGCCGCGGCCACTGCCGGTGGACCGGCCTGTTCCGCTGCGGCTGGTGCTGGTGGGCCGCGTTTCACCACGCAAAGGCACGGACGTCGCCGTCCAGGCGCTCGGCTTGCTCCGGGAGCGCGGGCTGGACGCCACGCTGGACCTGGTCGGCGGGGTCTTCCCGGGCTACGAGTGGTTCGAGGAGGACGTGCGCACCCAGGTGCGGGAGGCCGGTCTGGAGCCCTACGTGCGCTGGCGCGGCGCCCTGCCCGACGTGTGGACTCCGCTGGCGGAGGCCGACATCGCACTGGTGCCCTCGCGGGTCGAGCCGTTCGGCAACGCCGCGGTGGAGGCCATGCTGGCCGGGCGGCCCCTCGTGGCAGGAGACACGCAGGGCCTGCGCGAGATCATCGACGCCGGGCGCAACGGTGAGCTGGCAACACCCGGCGACGCCGATTCCCTGGCCGAGGCCGTCGCGCGACTGGCCGAGGACTGGCCTCGGTCCGTCGCGCGGGCCGAGGCGGCGCAGTCCGAGGCGCGGGCCCGCTTCGCGCCACAGCGCTACCGCGACGACCTGACGGCCGCCGTCCGGGCCGTCGCCCATCGCTAGCCGCTTCGCCGTGCCGATCTGCTCGGCCGCGCCGCGGCCAGATTGCCGCGATGCTCCCGGTAGCCACCGGCGTAAACGCTTCCACCCCCCGATTTCGGTGGCTGACGGGAGCATCGCCGCCTGCACCCCGCGTGACGGGCGGCCGGGCTACGGCGTGGACGTCACCGACCCCGGAATCGTCCGCGGTGTGGGCTCCAGCCTCGTCGGGGGCGGAATGATCGATCGGGTCGTGCGGATCTGCACCGACGGCGACGACGCCGAGGTCACCGTGTTGCCCACTGGGTCGGTGACCTTGATCCGGTAGCTGTGATAGGAGCCGGGCGACAGGCCGGTGTCGAAGAACACGAGGGTCGGCACTGTCCAGAAGTTGTTGCGTCGGGTCACCGTGAAGACGGGCTGCGAACTGCCGTCACGCAGGACCTCATACGTGAGCTGGGCGTTGTCGTAGTCCCAGGTGCTTTCCCAGCTCACCCGCGCGATGCCCCGGGTCGACGAGGTCACCATCGGGATCAGCGAGTCCAGGTTCAGCGGGCCGACCTTGTTCGGCGCCGAGGCGCGCAGGGCGAACCGGGTCATCCCTTGCTGCGGCGCGCCGTTCACCCGCGGGAACTCACCCAGCACCGCGAGGTATTGATTGGTGCCGGTGACCGCCCAGGCCGCCTGAGCCTGACCGGTATAGGTGCCGGGGCTGAGGGACGGGAACCAATGCAGCAGCGTCGGGATGGGCTGGGCCGCGTAGTGACTGCCCTCGCCTGGCGGAGCGGGGTCGTTTCCGGTGGCGTACGTCGTCTCCGCCAGAGCGCGGTGCCAGGCGGTGGCGTTCTGCGGAAACGCGCCGAGCGAGGAGCAGTCGTGAGCGTGACTGACGCTGTACAGCACCGACCCTGCGACGTGCAGTCCGTATGTGGCGCCGTAGCAGTTGTCCAGCCACACCAGGTCGCCGGTGTTGACATTGGCGGCGAACCGGCCGTCGAACCAGTGCCCGCCTTCGCCGTCGGCCGCGCCGTACAGCGTGGTGCCGTTGACGACCAGGTCGGTGACGTAGGAGAAGTGGGTGTCATCCGCCTTGGTCGGGATCGGCCGGCTCGCCCACGGGAGGCTCGTACCGGACGCGGGGTCCAGCGCGCCGATGCCGACATGCTCCTCGCCGTTCAGCGTCTGGAAGCGCCCGCCCGCGATGACCCGGCTCTGGTCGGGCGAGAGGGCCAGCGCGTGGACCTCGTCGTCGGTGGCCGGGGCCCACGGGAGGACGGCGCCGTCGCTGCGGCTGACGGCCGCGAGCCGGCTGCGTGTCGACGTCCCGGCCCGGAAGAAGTTGCCGCCGAGGTAGACCGTGCTGGATGACACGGCAATCGCCCGCACGGTGTTGGAGATCGACGGCGCGAAGGAGGAGTCCAGTTGACCCGTGGCGGTGTCGAACGCCGCCACGTGACTGCGGGTGACCCCGTCGACCGATGTGAAGTCGCCCCCCACGTAGATCCGTGACCCGTCCGGTGCTGCGACGATGCGCCGGCCCTGGGCGTTGAGGCTGTGGTTGAACGGAAGAAGGGTGCCCGTGGTGATGTCAAAGGCGAGCAGGTTCTCCCGGGAGACCTCCTGCGCACTTCCCTGGCTGGTTCCCGGCGGCCGCGCCTTGGTGAAGCTGCCCGTCGCGTAGACCGTGTTGCCGACCGTCACGGCGCTCCACACGACGCCGTTGACCTGCCACGTGGGCAGCGGATCGGCGCTCACCGTGGCCGGCGTCCCGACCGGAGGCGCCGTGTCGGCATGGGCCGGGCCGGTCGAACTCAAAGACAGGGCGACGACGGCCGCGGCCGGCATCGTGATCGCGATGTGGCGGATACCCGGACGCCGACGCCAGCACATCGCCACGGACATCACCATGGACACAGGCGTGCCTCTCGGTCAGGGCCGGCGCTGCGAGCGCAGGTCAGCCGGTCGGGCATTACACGCGATTGATGACGTTCGGTGATCCAGGGCGGGAAGGGTCTCCTGCGTGTCAGAGGCACAGTCAACCCTCTGGTCGGGGCATATCGTGTCGCCCTCGCCGTAACGAGTCCAACTCGGCAGGGAATCGGCCAAATCGGGTAGTCAGTTGACTACGGAACGCATCTGGCGCGACGAGGCTGAATGGGCGACGGCGACACGAACGGCTCACCCACACCCACGTCGCTAGTAACATGACATCGGTCACAAGGAGCGGGTCGGTCGCGGCGGAGGGGCCACGCGTCCACGCTCGCCGCTGGTAACCGGTTGTTCACCTTTGACGGCGGCGACGGCGGGCGATATGCACCCCTTTTCCGGCACGGGGGGCGGCGCCTCCCAGCCGGGACACGGTTCGTCAATTCCCGCAGTCGAGAGCAAGACCCAGCCCGCGGAGCGGTCTGATGTCACTGACGGTAGTGGGGGTTGGGCAGTCGACGAGCCATGGCCCCACCTGGGTGACAGCATGGCCCAGTCGAGCGGTTTGCCATTACGTTCGGACACGCACTGCTACCGTGGAACCACCAAGCGGGGTAGCTCGCCTGGTCACGGACGACCGTGATCGGGCCGTGCGGGGGCTCGCTTCGGAGGGGTCAGCGACGTCCCGGCTCGTGATGGTGTTCACCTCCCGTTCGACACGGCGAGGTGGCCCATCGGCCGTTGGGGGAACGACAGGGAGAGGCGGGTATGCCGGAAGTGGTGGGGTTCTTTTCTGGGGTCTTCGACTTGTTCCATGTCGGCCACCTCGAGAACCTCAAGCTTGCCAACTCCGGATGCGACCGGCTGGTGGTGGGCGTGGCCAGCGATGAGCTCGCGAGGATGACGCGCGGCACGCTGCCGATCGTGCCCGCCGCCGAGCGCCGCGAGATCGTGGCCGCCGTCCGTGGCGTCGACGACGTCGTGCCGATCGAGCACTTCGACGTTCCCGGGCTCATCGCGGACCTGGCCGTAGACGTCGTTTTCGTCGGCGACGCCGAGCCCGATGGGCCGTCGGTCGACACCAACGTCGAGGATCAATTGCGCCGGGCTGGTGTGCGGGTCGTCCGGATCGTTCATGGCCGGGCCACCTCCAGCGCGACGGTCCAATCCGCACTGGGGCAGCGGAGCTCGGTCGCATGAGTGCCCCGGCACGACCCGCGGCAGCGGCGCCGGGAGGGTTCTCCGACACGGTCCGCCGTCTCGCCGCCGCGCAGAAGCCGCCCGCGAAGGGCTCCCCCGCCTACTCCCGGTTCGTCAACAGGCGAATCGGGCGGTACCTCGCGGCCGGCAGCTACCAGCTCGGCCTGACGCCGAACCAGGTGACCTTCATCAGCGCCTGTTTCTCCGCGGCGGCCATCGCGGCGGTCGCGCTGGTCCGGCCCACCGTGCTCGTCGCCATCGGCATCACCCTGGCACTCCTCCTCGGCTATGCCTTCGACTCCGCCGACGGGCAACTCGCCCGGTTGCGTGGCGGCGGATCACCCGCAGGTGAATGGCTCGACCATGTGGTCGACAGCGGCAAGACGGCCGCCGTGCACCTCGCGGTGCTCATCTGCTGGTTCCGCTTCTACGACTTGGAGAGCAACGGCGTACTGCTCATCCCTCTCGGATTCACGCTGGTGCAGGTCGTCTTCTTCTTCACCCAGATCCTCACCGACCAACTGCGCCGGGCCCACCCGGCGCAAGCGCCCGCACCCGCGGACGCAAGTGCGGCCGCCGTCGTGCGGTCGCTGATGGTGGCTCCGACCGATTACGGACTGCTCTGTATCGCCTTCGTGACGCTGGCCTGGCACCAGGTGTTCGGCGTTCTCTACACGCTGTTCTTCGCAGGCACAGCGCTGTTCCTCCTCGCCGCACTGCCGAAGTGGTTCCGCGAGATGGCTGCGCTTCCGAGGGGCTGACGTGACTGCAGACGACCGCTCTGACGCCGCCCAACCCGCACGGGCCGGCACGGGCATCGTGGGGTACGTCCCTGGCGCGTACGACGTGTTCCACATCGGGCACCTCAACATCCTTCGCCGGGCTCGGGAACATTGCGACTACCTGATCGCGGGCGTGGTGACCGACGACGTCATGGTCCAGGCCAAGGGAAAGGCGCCCATGGTCCCGCTCGCCGAACGGATGGAGATCGTCGGCAGCATGGCCTGCGTCGACGAGGTCGTCGTCGACATCTCCAGCGACAAGTACGTCATGTGGGAGCGGCTCGGCTTCGACGTTCTGTTCAAAGGTGACGACTGGAAGGGCACGCCCAAGGGCGACCGGCTGGAGCAGTCGCTCGGCGCCGTCGGCGTCCGGGTCGTCTACTTCCCGTACACATCCCACACGTCGAGCACCAAGTTGCGGCGGCTCATCACCGGCGCCGCCTGACCGGAGGCTGCCGCCGGGCGCTCAGCGGGCCGGGTCGCCCACCCGCTCGGCCGCGGAGTCGGTTCCGGCGCTCAAGGCCGCCCGGCGCTGCAGGAGCGCTCCGGCGAATGCCCCGGCCGCGATGCCGAACGGCGTCACCGCCGGGTCCAGGTCCAGCGCCCACAGCGCGACCGCGACCGTGCCGATCGACAGCGCCGCATCGGCCAGTCGCAGCAGCACGACGAGAATCTGCCGGCCCCGGACGGCCGCCAGGCTGGCGTACGGCATCACCGCTGCCACGGACGCCGAGAACGTCGCCCAGCCGGCCACAGCGACCGGGTCGATGTCGTAGGCATCGCCGGTGATCAGTGATCCGGCCCAGCGCACACTCAGCGTTGCGACAGCGCCGATTGCCAGGCTGGCACCCACCAGCACGATGGCGGCCTTGTCGGCCCGCCGCACGGCCCGCCGGATGGACTCCTGCCGCGAGGCGGCGTAGCTGGCCAGGAGGAACGACCCGACGCCCTGGACCACGAGCAGGGCCGGCGCCATGTAGACACGTGCGGCCTCCAACTGCCCGACGGCGGCCTTTCCCGCCACAACGACGACCAGGAGCCGGGCCACGGTCAGGGTCGCCGGACGGATGCCTTGCTGGGTGCCCCGCCAGAAGCCGAATCGGGCGACGGCGCCGAGCGCCGGCGAGCGCCAGGACGCGAGCCTCCGCTCGGTGGCGGGCGCGAGGCCCAGCCCGACCACGATGGCGCTGAGCTGCCCGAGGATCAGTGCCAGCAGGAAGTCCTCCAGGACCAGCCGGCCGTGCAGGACGGCGGCCGCCCCGAGCACGGCCACCGCCACGGCGAGGTGGGACAGGTCGACGGCCACCACGGACCAGAAGCGCAGATTGGCCATCAGCAGCCGGCGCACGGTGTCCTCGATCACCCACGCGGCCAGGGCGGCCCCGAACAGCAATGCGGCCGTCGTCCCGATGGCACCGCTGCGCAGGCCCACGACCGCCCCGGCGACAAGGGTGATGGCGGCGATCGTCAGGCACCACACCTGCAGCCCGGCCCGGATCCCGCGATCGCCGCGGTCGAGCACGGTGAGCGAGTCGCCGACGAAGCCGGTCATGATCCCCGTGGCCAGGACGATGCCGCTGAGCAGGAGGGCGAAGACGCCGAACGCCTCCAGCGACAGGTTGCGGGCCGCCAGAAGCTGGAACAGGAAACTCCCCAGCGCCTGGGAGAACTGGGCGGCGATCGCACCCAGCGCCCGCGGGCTGCGCCCCCCGGGCAGCCGGATCAGGTGCCAGGGCTGGGTGTGACGTCCCGACGACCCCATGCCCTCCGCTTCCGATCGCGCTTCCGATCGCGCTTCCGATCGCCCCACCCCGGACGTGTGAGCATCGTACGGTCGTCGTCGGCCCGTGTGGGGTGGATCACTCGCTTCGGCGAGGCGACCACCCATCCCGCTCCTAGCCTGGGTACATGACCACGCCCGCCGTGCCCACGGACCTGTTCACCGCGATCGACCACGTGGGAGTCGCGGTGCCGGACCTCGACGTCGCCATCGCGTTCTACCGGGACGTCTATGGCATGCGCCTGGCGCATGAGGAGGTCAACGAGGAGCAGGGGGTCCGCGAGGCGATGATGGCCGTCGGCGACTCGGGCGCCTACGTCCAGCTGCTCGCCCCGCTGAGCCCCGAGTCCACGATCGCGAGGTTCCTCGACCGCTCCGGCCCGGGCGTTCAGCAGGTCGCTTACCGGGTCACGGACGTCGAGGCCGTGGCCAAGACACTGCGCGAGCGGGGTCTGCGCCTGCTGTACGACGTTCCGCGGCGCGGGACGTCGCACAGCCGGGTGAACTTCATCCATCCCAAGGACGCCGGCGGCGTGCTGGTCGAGCTGGTGCAGCCGGCCGAAACGGGCGCCGACGAGCACTGACCGACTGATCGCCGCGGGCCGGTGACCCAGGTCACCGCCGGGCCGGTACCGGGGCCCGCAACACGCAGGTAACGTCGCGGACTCGGTTCGCCGACGCGATTCCGTACTCAGCCGGCCCGTGACGGCCCGGCCAGCCCCTGGAGGCCGACAGTGCAGAAGATCCTCGACGCCATCCTGTCCGGCTCGGCCACGGCGGAGGACGTCGCCGCACTGGACGTGCCGGACCACTACCGCGCGCTGACGGTCCGGGCCGACGAGGTGGACATGTTCGAGGGTGTTCCCACGCAGGAGAAGGACCCGCGGAAGTCCCTGCACGTCGATGAGGTTCCGCTGCCGGAGCTCGGCCCGGGTGAGGCCCTCGTGGCCGTCATGGCCAGCGCCATCAACTACAACACGGTCTGGACCTCGATCTTCGAGCCGCTGCCGACGTTCGGCTTCCTGCAGCGGTACGGACGGACCTCGCCGCTGGCGAAGCGGCACGACCTGCCGTACCACATCGTGGGCTCCGACCTCGCCGGCGTCGTGCTGCGGACCGGCCCTGGGGTCCATGCCTGGAAGCCGGGTGACGACGTGGTCGCGCACTGCCTGTCGGTGGAATTGGAGCGCCCCGAGGGGCACAACGACACCATGCTCGACCCGGAACAGCGAATCTGGGGTTTCGAAACGAACTTCGGCGGCCTCGCCGAAATTGCGCTGGTGAAAGCGAATCAATTGATGCCCAAGCCCGGGCATCTCACCTGGGAGGAAGCCGCCTGCCCGGGACTGGTCAACTCCACGGCGTATCGCCAGCTGATCTCCAAGAACGGCGCTGCACTCAAGCTGGGCGACACGGTCCTGATCTGGGGCGCCTCCGGCGGTCTGGGCTCCTACGCCACCCAGATGGCCCTGGCGGCCGGCGCGACGCCCGTTTGTGTGGTCTCCAGCCCGGCAAAGGCCGAGATCTGCCGCCGAATGGGCGCCGAACTGGTCATCGACCGGTCGGCCGAGGGCTTTCAGTTCTGGAAGGACGAGCGGACACAGGATCCCAAGGAGTGGCGCCGGCTCGGAGCGAGGATTCGGGAGTTGACTGGCGGCCGAGACGTCGACATCGTGTTCGAGCATCCGGGCCGTGAGACGTTCGGGGCCAGTGTGTACGTCGCCAAGCGCGGCGGCACGGTGGTCACCTGCGCCTCGACGTCCGGTTTCACGCACGAATTCGACAACCGGTACCTGTGGATGAATCTCAAGAGGATCGTCGGATCGCACTTCGCCAACTACGCTGAGGCCTGGGCAGCTAACGATTTGATCTCGCGTGGGCTCATTCATCCGACGCTGTCCAGGGCCTATTCACTCGATCAGGCGAGTCAGGCGGCTTTTGACGTCCATCGCAACCTCCACCAGGGCAAGGTGGGAGTACTCTGCCTGGCGCCGGGTGAAGGGCTCGGAGTGCGCGATGCCGTGACGCGGGCGCGGCACCGTGAGGCAATCATGCGTTTCCGGAACGTGTAAGGCCCGGCGCGGGCCATCAGGGAGGTCGGAGAGTGGCCGGCGAGCAGAGCCATCAGGGATTCCAGATCGTCATGCGCGGCTACGACCGTGCTCAGGTCGACGAGCGTATCTCCGCCTTGGAGTCTGCTCTTCGCGATGCGCGAGCCAAGGTCGAAGAGGTCGACAGCCGCGCGATGAAACTCTCCGGTGAGGTGGCTGAGGCGCACCGGCAGCTCCGCGAGGTGGAGCGGCCGTCGTACAGCGGCCTCGGCTCCCGGATCGAGCAGCTGTTGCGACTGGCCGAGGAGCAGGCCAGCGACGTGATCGCGGCTGCGACCAAGGACGCGGAAGAGGCCGTTGCGCAGGCCCGGGTGGAGGCCGCGCAGCACCGCGCCGCCGCCCAGAACGAGGCCGCCGAGATGACCGCCACCGCCCAGCGGGAGGCTGCCGACCTGCGGCGCAATGCCACGACGGAGGCGGAGGAGATCGTCGCCACCGCCACCCGTAAGGCGGAGGAGATGCTCGCCATCGCCGAGCGCGAGGCGGCCAAGCTGCGCTCGGTCACCGAGCACGAGACCAGCGAGAAGCGGACCACCGTGGACCGTGAGCTGGCCAGGCTGCGGGCCACCGCCGAACGCGAGGTCACCGAGCTGCGGGCCGCGGCCAAGCGCGAGGTGGACGAGCTGCGGGCCACCGCCAAGCGGGAATCCGACGAGATGCGCTCCAGCGCGGCGACGTTGCTGGAGGAGGCCCGGGCCAAGACCGAGCAGATGACCACCGACCTGGAGGTCAAGCTCGCGGCGCGGCGCGAGGAGGCGGAGCGGCTGGACGCCGAGCGCCACGAGCAGGCCGTCGCCCAGGCGACCCAGCTGGTGGCCGAGGCCGAGCAGCGGGCAGCCGCCGCCGAGCAGCGCGCCTCGAAGGCAGTGGACCAGGCCGAGGCGGTCCGCCGGGACGCCGACGAGCACGCCAAATCGCTCGTGGGCAACGCCCGCCGCAACGCCGACCAGATCCTGGCCGAGGCCCGGGCGCACGCCGACAAGGTGCTGTCCGAGGCCAAGAGCGAGGCCGACCGCAACCGCCGGGCCGCCCAGCGTCAGGTGGACGAGCTCAACCGGCAGCGCGACAGCATCACCGGCCACCTCGACCAGCTGCGCCAGCTGCTGGGCTCCACGATGCCGGTGCCGGGGCTGGACAAGCTTGCCGCCGCGGCGAAGGCCGAGCCGGAGGAGACCGCGAAGGAGATCGCCGACAACGGCCGCACGATCGTGCTGCCTGACGCCTCGCCCGCCGGCACCAAGAGCTGATCGCACCGGACGAACGAGTCCCTATGGGCCGGCAGCCCACCGATCGCACGTCCCCGTCGCCCAACGGCGACGGGGACGTCGCATCAGGGCGGGCCGACGCCGCGACCGGCGACGCCGTACCGGGGCAGGACGAGGCCGCGGAGGTCGGGCCGGCCGAGTCCGGCGAGGCCGAGACCGAGTCGGCGGAGGCGGCGGAGTCGGCGGAGGCGGCGGAGTCGGGCGCGCGGTTCGCGGCCGAGCAGGCCGAGGCGGCAGCGGAGGACGCCGGCACGGCGGCCGACCAAGCCGAGGCGGCGGCCGACGACGCCGCCGACGGTTGGGGACCCAGCGCGGACGGCCGTTTCGGCCAGCCGGGCCGCCCGCTGAGCCGCACCGGCCCCTTCTACATCGGCTTCGTCGGGGCCATCGGCGTCCTCACCGCCTGGGCGCTGGTGCGAGCGTTCGCCTCGCTGTCGCAGGTTCTGACGCTGATCGTCGTCGCGGCGTTCCTGGCCATGGGTCTCGACCCGGTGGTGCGCGCCCTGCAGCGGCGCGGGCTGCGCCGCGGCGCCGCGGTGGCCGTGGTGTTCGTCGGCGTCTTGCTGGCGTTCGCCGGCTTCCTGGCCGCGCTGCTCCCAGCGGTGATCAGGCAGGCGACGGAGCTGGCGGACCAGGCGCCCGACCTGGTGGACCAGCTGCTGGGGTCGCGCTGGGTCCGCGACCTCGACGACCAGTACGGCGTGGTCTCCCGGCTCAGTGACGAGCTGCGCCAGCGGGCCAGCAGCGGAGAGACGATCGCCTCGGTGTTCGGCGGGATCCTGGGCGCCGGGAAGGCGGTGATCTCCGGCTTCTTCAGCGCCTTTACCGTCCTGGTGCTGACGCTGTACTTCCTCGCCTCACTGCACCGGATCGCCGACGCCGGCTACCGGCTGGTCCCGGCGACCCGCCGGGAGCGGGTCCGTCTGCTGGGAGACGAGATCATCCGGCGGATCGGGGGGTATGTCGCCGGGCAAGTCTCGATCGCGGCGATCAACGCGACGCTGACGTTCCTGATCATCTCGATCCTCGGACTGCCGTACGCGCTGGTGCTGGCCATCGCCGTCGGCATCCTCGGGCTGATCCCGATGGTGGGAGCCTCGATCGGCGCGATCCTGGTGGTCCTGGTGGGGCTGTTCCAGTCCTGGAAGATCGGCGCCGGGATGGCGATCTACTACATCGTCTACCAGCAGATCGAGAACTACATCATCGCGCCGCGCATCATGTCCCGGACGGTGTCCGTGCCCGGCGCGATCGCCCTCATCGCCGCCCTGGCGGGTGGCTCGCTGCTCGGCATCCTGGGCGCACTGATCGCCATCCCGATCGCAGCGGCCGTGCTGCTGATCATCGAGGAGGTCCTGCTGCCCCGCCAGCAGCGGACCTGACGGACCGATGCGGCGCAGCGCTGGGGTTGAGCGGGCAGTTTGACCGCGACACGCCGGACGTGTCGCGGTCAAACTGCCCGCTCAACAACCGGCATACCCGCGAAGTGGCGCGTGCCTGCCAGTCACCGGCCCCCGCCGCATGGACGGCGGACAGCCGCGCAACGCTTTACTCACCGGATGCCGCATTACTCACCGGATGCCGGTCCGCCGAGCCATGGGAGCGCTCCCAAAGCGGCACTCGGTGAGTAAAGCGGCATTCGATGAGTAAGGCGGCAACCTTCGGCTTGGGATGACGCGGCCGTGGGTCTTCGCCGTCGCCGCCGCTTGCCGCAAGCCAGCGCGCCCGCGATCAAGGTGGCCCGTTGAGCGGGCAGTTTTGCCCCGACACGCCCGGCGTGTCGGGGCAAAACTGCCCGCTCAACCATGAAGCCGTCACGTCATTGCATAATCAGGTCATGCCCAGCTACGACGTCAGGTGCCGCACCTGCGGCAGCACCTTCGAGGTGGTCCGTCCGATGGCGCACGCGGACGACCCGGCGCCCTGCCCGGCCGGGCACGACGACACTGTCCGCCTGCCTCCCGCTGTTGCCGTCACCGGCGTGGCCGGTGGCGGGGGACGACGCTCGTCGTTGCCGATGCCGAGCACGACGCCGATCTCGGCCCCAGCAGCCGGCGGATGCTGCGGTGGAGGGTGCTGCGGCTGAACGGCGACACCTCTCCCGAGGCGCCTGCCCGGATCATCCACGTTGCGCTGCGGCGCGAGTGGACGGACGCCGAGAGATCAGGTGGCTACCGCATGTCGACGCGCGGCGCGAGCCTCGCCGACGTCGGCTATGTGCACGCCAGCACATCCGCGCAACTGCCCGGCGTCCTGGAGCGCTCCTACGCCGACCTCCCGCCCCAAGACCTGATCCTGCTGGTACTGGACGTCGCCGCCCTTGAGTCGGCAGGCTCCCCCGTTCGGTGGGAGCAGGTGCCCGGCCAGGAGCGTCCCTTTCCGCACATCTATGGGCCGGTCCCGCGATCCGCCGTGGTCGGCGTCATCCCGCTGGACGGCGGGACGGCATCGGTCGCGGCGGCTCTGGACGGCTGGGGCGTGCTGGAGAACTCCTGACCCTGCCCGGGCACCAGGTGGGTGACGGCGCCGTCCGGCGGCGGCACACCGCCCGACAGGGCCACCCAGAAGACCAGCCCGATCGGCACGAATCCGGCACACAGGGCCCCGAGAACGGCGAGCACGACCGCCCGTCGCTCGCGATGCCGCACGCTGCCTTCCCGGGCACCGAACAGCAATCGCTCGGCATCCACCGGGCTCTCGAGGGCGTCGGCCAGCCCGGCGCCCAGCCACCGGCCGAGGTCGGCGGTGTCGTCGGCAACGTCGTCGGCAGTGTCATCGGGCGTGTCGGAGCCCGCGCGCAGGCGCATCACGGCCACTGCCCCTTCGCCAACTCGGCGGCCCGCTCCTCCGCCAGCAGTTCCCGCAGCCGGGCCAGGCCGCGGTGGGCGTTGCTGCGCACGGTCACCTCGCTGGTACCCAGCAACTCGGCGATCGCGGCGTCCGGCAGGCCCTCGTAGTGCCGCAGCACCAGGACGGCGCGCTGTCGCGCGGGCAGCCGGCGGAGCAGCGCCACGAGGTGCTCCCGCTCGGCGAAGTCGCCAGTGGGGTCGCCGACCGGCCGCTCCGGCAGCTGGTCATGATCGGTGGAGCGTTCCCGCCGGACTGCGCGACGAAACCACGAGGTGCACGCATTCACGACCATGCGGCGCACGTAGGCGTCGATGTCGTCCGCCGCGCTCACCCGGGACCAGCGCAACAGCGCCCGAGCCAGGACGTCCTGGACGACGTCCTCGGCCAGGTAGGGGTCCCGCAGCAGGCCGCGGGCCAGGCGCACCAGACCCGGCCCACGCGTGGCGACGAAGTCGGCGAAGTCTTCCGGCTCGGCCCGGTCGGGCTGGCGGATGGCGGGCTCCTCCTCTCCCGAACGCGTGCGGCTGGGCCGCTGGGGCAGCGCAGGGTGCGCCAGTGGGAGGGTGCCGGTTCCGGCAATCGCCATGCTCAGTGGACGCCGCAGCACCCCACCACGTTGCAATTCTCCCCCGTGAGCAGGAGAACGGCGTCCGGTTCAGGAGTAGGTGCGGAAGCCGCGACCGGTCTTGCGGCCCAGATAGCCGGCGGTCACGAGGTGCTCCATCAGGGGCGACGGCGCGAAGCCGGGCTCCCGGAACTCCAGGTACAGCGTCCGCTCGATGGCCAGGGACACGTCCAGCCCGACCACGTCCAGCAACTCGAACGGGCCCATCGGATAGCCGCACCCGAGCTTCATGGCCGTATCGATGTCGTCGGCCGTGGCGTAGTGCGCGGCCAGCATCTTCACCGCGTCGTTGAGGTAGGGGAACAGCAGCGCGTTGACGATGAAGCCGGCGCGATCACCGCAACTCACCGGGTGCTTGCCCAGCGTGCGGCACAGATCAGTCACGGTGGCAGCCACCTCGGGCGCCGTCGACACGGTGCTCACCACCTCGACCAGCCGCATGATCGGCGCCGGGTTGAAGAAGTGCATGCCGACGACGTCCCGCGGCCGGGAGGTGGACGCGGCGCACTCGACGACGGGCAGCGACGACGTGGTGGTGGCCAGGATGGCGCCGGGCTTGCAGATCTCGTCAAGGTTCTCGAAAAGCGCGCGCTTCACCGACAGTTCCTCGACCACCGCCTCGACGACGAGGTCGACGTCCGCGAGGTCATCGAGGCTCGTCGTCCCGGTGATCCGGGCCAGGGCGGCGTCGCGAGCAGACGCCTCGAGCTTCCCGCGCTGGACCGCCTTCTCCAGGCTTTTGCGCAGCGAGCCGAGCACCTTCTCGACCTTGCTCTCGCCGCGCGCCACGAAGACGACCTCGTACCCGCCCTTGGCGAACACCTCGATGATGCCCGTGGCCATGGTCCCGGATCCGACGACGCCGACCGTGGACACCGGACGGACCTCGCCCGTCACGTCGCCCGCGCCGGGGGTGGGGCCGTCCGCGACGACCGCCGAGGAGCCAGGCGCCGCATAGGTGTAGAAGCCGCGTCCGGACTTACGGCCCTTCAGCCCGGCCGTCACCATCTGCTTGATGATCGGCGAGGGCGCGTGCAGCCGATCGCGGCCCTGCTTGTACATCGAGTCGAGGATCTCGTAGGCGGTGTCCAGCCCGATCAGGTCCATCAGCGCGAGCGGTCCCATCGGCAGCCCGCAGCCGAATCGCATCGCGGCGTCGATGTCCTCCCGGCTGGCATAGCGCTGCTCGTACATCGACACGGCGTGGTTCAGGTAGCCGAAGAGCAGCGCGTTGGCGATGAAGCCCGCCTTGTCGCCGACCACGACCGGTTCCTTCCCCAGGCGCCCAGCGAAGCCGACGACGTCGTCCACCACGTCCTGCTCGGTGACCACCGTGCGGACCACTTCGACGAAGTTCTGCACCGGCGCGGGGTTGAAGAAGTGCAGGCCGACCACGCGCCGCGGATTCTGCGTCGCCACCGAGATCTCGGTCACCGACAGGCTGGAGGTGTTGGTGGCCAGCACGGCGTCCGCCGAGCAGACCGAGTCCAGCTTGGCGAAGATCTCCCGCTTGAGCTCGATGTGCTCGGGCACGGCCTCGATCACCAGGTCCGCCGTCGCCAGCCGATCCATGCTGAGTACCAGCTCGATTCGCCCGAGCAGGTCGGCTTGCTGATCGCCGGTCAGCTTCCCGCGGGCCACGGCGCGGCCGGTGGAGGTCTCCAGCTGGGACCTCGCGGCGGCGACCGCCTCCGCGCTGACCTCGACACCGATGACGTCCAGGCCCGTGCGCGCGAGCACCTCGGCGATCCCGGCGCCCATCGTGCCGAGACCCACCACCCCGACCGTGCGGATGTCGCGCGCCATGTCGAACCCGTCCTCCTCGACGTCTCCGCCGGCCCGAGTGCCGCCGAAGTCCCGGTCCAGGCAGTTTGGCAGGTGCGGTGTGACGCCCCCAGAGCGCCGGATGAGGCCAAGAGCACAGTGAGCGAGCAGGGCGGCGCGGCGGCGTCTGGACCGAGGGACGAGGGAAGACGCCGCCACCCTGCGCCGCCCGTAGCTCGCGAACCATCCAAGCGAGGATGTCGGGTTGCGCCGCCCGTAGCTCGCGAACCATCCAGCGGGCAGGCCGGCCGGCCCCGATACGCTCGGCGGGTGCGCCTGGTCATCGCCCGCTGCTCCGTCGACTACGCCGGACGGCTCACGGCCCACCTGCCGCTGGCCACCCGCCTGCTCGTCGTCAAGGCCGATGGCAGCGTGCTGGTGCATTCCGACGGCGGGTCCTACAAGCCGCTGAACTGGATGAGTCCGCCCTGCAAGCTCTCCGTCGGGCCGCCCGAGGCCGAAGAGGCGGAGGCGGGAGTCCGCGAGGTGTGGACGGTCCAGCACGCCAAGACGGACGACCGGCTCGTGGTCGCCGTTCACGAGGTCCTGCACGACAGCAGCCATGACCTCGGCGTGGATCCGGGGCTGGTCAAGGACGGCGTCGAGGCGCACCTGCAACAGCTGCTCGCCGAGCACGTCGGCACGCTGGGCGACGGCTGGTCGCTGGTCCGCCGGGAGTACATGACGGCGATCGGGCCCGTCGATCTGCTGGTGCGGGACGCAGCCGGCGCCGCTGTCGCGGTCGAGGTCAAGCGTCGGGGCGAGATCGACGGCGTGGAGCAGCTGACCCGGTACCTGGACCTGCTCAACCGCGATCCCCTGCTGGCGCCGGTGGCGGGGGTGTTCGCCGCTCAGGAGATCAAGCCGCAGGCGCGGGTGCTCGCCGAGGACCGCGGCATCCGCTGCGTGACCCTCGACTACGACATCTTGCGCGGCCTGGACAACTCAGACCACCGCCTCTTCTGACCAGCCAACCACCCGTCGATCAAGCAAACCAGGGTCGATCAAGCAAACCGCGTCGAGGTCCCCGTGTACCGCATCCTGTTCGACCTCCTGCTGCGCCGCCTCCCCGCCGAGACGGCACACGCGATCGGCTTCGCGCTGATCCGGATCGCCGGGCTGCTGCCCGGCATTTCCCGGCTGATGCGGCGCTTGCTGGTCCCGCATGACCCGGCCCTGCGCGTACGAGCACTCGGCCTGGACCTGCCGGGCCCGCTCGGCCTGGCCGCCGGCTTCGACAAGAACGCCGAGGCGCCCGATGCGCTCGCCGCCCTCGGGTTCGGCTTCGTCGAGATCGGCACGGTGACCGCCCGCCCCCAGCCCGGCAACCCGCGCCCCCGTTTGTTCCGTTTGACGGCCGACCGGGCCCTGGTCAACCGGATGGGCTTCAACAACCACGGCTCCGCGGCGGCGGCCCGGGCACTGGCCCACCGAGCCGGGCGTCCAGCGACCGTGGGAGCCAACATCGGCCGGTCCAAGGTCACGCCCGACGCCGAGGCCATCGACGACTACGTCGCGAGCGCGCGCCGGCTGGCCACGGTCGCGGACTACCTGGTCGTCAACGTCAGCTCCCCCAACACCCCCGGCCTGCGCGCGCTTCAGGCGACTGACCAGTTGCGCCCGCTGCTCACCGCCGTCCGAGCCGCGCTGGACGAGACCGCACCCCACCATGTGCCGCTACTGGTGAAGATCGCGCCCGACCTGGCCGACGCCGACATCGACGCTGTCGCCGACCTGGCTGTCGAGCTGGGTCTGGACGGCATCGTCGCCACGAACACGACCATCGCCCGGGACGGCCTCCGGTCCTCCCGAGAGGAGGTGGACGCTGCCGGCGGGGGTGGCCTGTCCGGCGCCCCCCTGCGCGAGCGCAGCCTCGAGGTGCTGCAGCGGCTGCATGCCCGGGTGGGGGACCGCCTCGTGCTGGTGGCGGCCGGCGGCATCGAATCGGGGGACGACGCGTGGCAGCGCATCCTGGCCGGGGCCACGCTCGTCCAGGCCTACACCGGCTTCGTGTACGGCGGTCCGCTCTGGCCCGCACGGGTGCACCGTGACCTGGCCCGACGCGCCCGGGAGTGTGGTTATCGCTCGATCAGCGAGGCCGTCGGCGCGGCCACCGAGCCGGACGTCACCGGCCTACGACGGGAAGCTCCTCGCCATCCGGCTTGACGACCCGCCGGCTCCCCACCGGGGCATGCAGCGGAACGGCCAGGTACGCCACGCCCGCCACAGCCGCCGCGCCCTCGCAGGATTGAGTGACGCCGAACCGGGGATGCCGCTGGTACACCGGGCCGACGACGACCGTGACCGGGGTCTCCACGATCTGCACGGTGAGCTCCTCGGGGCAGTACCGGGCGGATCGCCACGGCACCGCGACCTGAAGGACCGGCTCCGCAGCGCGCTGCGGAACGAGCACCTTGTCCGCTGTGAACGTCGCGTCGCGCCATCCGATGAAGGACAACGGCCCACGCCGGACCATTCCTGCGGCTGTCAGCGCCGCGCCCGCGCCGAACGTCACGACCAGCACCAGGACGACGATGCGGGTGACGGACACTGGCTCCAGCCCGGCGTCGTGCCGGGCCCGCGGAACCGCACCACGAGGCGCTGATGTGCCCACCGATCACCACCCAGCCCTACCTCCGACCCACCCAGCCACCCCCAGCGCGGCATCGGGCGATCGGCGGAGACACAAGTACATCATTCGGATGAGCGAGCTGTCGTCCCCCCGACACTTCGCGCGGGCACAGCGTCCTGTTCGGGGGGCCGCCTCGCCGGGCACCGGCGAACACGGCACGATCGCTGCATGACCGGGTCCAAGACCACCCAGGTTCGGGTCGCCGGCGCCGGCGTCATCGGCCTGACGTGCGCCGTCCGGCTTGCGGAGGCCGGCTACCAGGTCGATGTCCTGGCCCGCGACCTCCCGCTGGAGACGACGTCCGCGGTCGCAGGCGGGCTCTGGCTGCCTTACCTCGCCGAACCCGCGGATCGCGTCATGCGCTGGGCACACGCCACCCTGCTGACTCTGCGGGAGCTCGCGGGCGATCCGGCCACCGGCGTCAGCCTGCGCCGCGGCCACCTGCTCGGCAGCAGAACGCCACCCCGCTGGGCGGGCGGACTGTCCGGAACCCTCACCCTGGAACCTGAGACGGATCCGGCACCCGGCTACCGCGCGGGCCTGCGCGCGACGCTCCCACTCGTCACGATGGATCGCTACCTGCCCCACCTCACCGACCGCCTGTTCGCCGCCGGCGGCACGCTGACGCGGCTGCCGCTGGCCGCATTGCCGGACCGCAGCGTGGTTGTGAACTGCACCGGAATCGCAGCGCGGGCCCTGGCCTCCGACTCATCGCTGCGCCCGGTGCGCGGTCAGGTCGTCCTGCTCAGCGACCCCGGCCTGGACAGCTGGTGGTGCGACGAGAGCGGTCGCGAGCCGCGATACGTGCTCCCGCACGGCAGTCACGTCGTGGTCGGCGGCACGGCGGATGACGGCGACTGGTCAACGACGCCGGATCCGGCTGTGACGCGGCGGCTGCTGGCGTTCGCCGGCGAGCTGGTGCCGCAGCTGCGCGACGGCACCGTGCTCGGTCAGCGGGTCGGGCTGCGCCCGGTGCGTCCGTCGGTGCGGTTGGAGGTCGAGGAGCGGACGTCGCCGGACTCGACGTCATCCCATCCCGTCGTGCACTGCTACGGCCATGGCGGCAGCGGGCTGACCCTGTCCTGGGGCTGCGCGGACGACGTGCTCGCCGCCGTACGGTCGATATAGCCCTCGGCTCTTGGGGCATTCCCAGGACGGACCCCGGCGGATCCCAGCGCGGCGGGACAGGGTAGATGCATGGCAGCGATCACATCCTTCGCTGAGCGGCCTGCCCTCCGGTTTGGCGCGGTCGGCATCCACCGTGGTGCAGCGCCACGATCGGGAACCGCGGCCCAAGGCCTGTCACGCCGCATCGGCGTCACGCTCTTGGCCGTCAGCGCGGCAGCTTTCTGCGCAACGCCCGGTCCCCAGTTGACGGCCGCCGGGGTCCGGGTCGGCGTAAGGCACCTGCAGGACGTCTGACAACCCCGACTCCTGATTTTCTAGATCGAGATTTAGGTCCCATTTAGCGACCTCTTGGGTAACGCCGCGGATAGCTTTCCCTGCCAACCGACGGCGCACTCTCGGGGAGTGCCGCTTCTGGAGGACCGTGCATGGCCGAGGCCCCCCTTCAGGCCGAACCAGATCAGGCAGTCGAGACCCTGCTCGACGACCGGCACGCCTTTTCCGGCGGCGCGCCCTTCCCGTGGCACGTCGAGCCGCTGTCGACCGTTGACGCGCCGTGGTGGGTGGGGACCGGCGAACCGGCTCCCGATTCCGGGGCCGGTCCGCCGTTCCTCTCCTGCCCCCAGCCCTCCCCACCGCCGTCGCAGACCGCTGGGCGAGGCGACGAACCCCTGCGCCGTCGGCGGGATCGCCACCGCGCGACGACCCGCGCCAATCCGCTGAAGACGGCCGCCGGGGTCGCCCGGTCCGCGCTCACCGGCGCGGCCGAATCCGGCGTCTCTCGCCGCAGCCTCCTGCTGGCGGCCGGAACGGCGACTGTCGCCACCGGTGGCACCGCCGCGTTGCTGCATGACACCGACCCGGTGACAGCCGTCCGCAAGGCAAGGCCGGCGGACGACGCCAGTGGCCCGACGGCCAGAGCCGCCCGACCGACGCCGAGCCCCACCCCGACCGGCCTGCGACTGCCCGCCAACCTCGATGCGGGGCTGCTGGTGCGCCGAGTGACCTACGGCCCGACGCCGACATTGATGGCCGACATCGCGAAGGCCGGGGCGCAGAACTGGCTTGCGCGCCAGCTTCGGCCCGGCACGATCGAGGACCCCGGCGGCGACGACGTCCTGCGCCGGTTCCCTCGGCTGGGCTGGTCGCCCACCACGGCCCGGGCGCGGCTGGAGGAGGGCGACTGGACCGTCATGCTCGATCTGGCCGCGGCACACCTGGCCCGCGCCGCGTGGAGCTCCCGGCAGCTGCTGGAGATCATGGTGGACTTCTGGTCCAACCATCTCAACGTCACCTGTCCGAACGGCGACGTCTGGGACACCCGGCACCGGTACGACGGCGACGTGATCCGCCGGCACGCCCTCGGCCGCTTCGAGGACATGCTGCAGGCCAGCGCCGTCCACCCGGCGATGCTGGTGTACCTGAACAACGCCGAGTCCACCGGCGACGACCCCAACGAGAACTACGCCCGCGAGTTGCTCGAACTGCACACGGTGGGGATCGACGGCGGGTACACCGAGAAGGACGTCAAGCGGTCGGCCCTGCTGCTCACCGGCTGGACCGTCGAGCGCGGCAAGGCGTCCTACCGACGGGAGCGGCACTACGTGGGCGCGGTGCGGGTGATGGCGTTCCGGCACGGCAACGCCTCCGGCTCCGGCGGGCCGGCCGCCATCCGCGCCTATCTGTCCTACCTGGCCAACCACCCGAAGACGGCGCACATGATCGCGTCCAAGCTTGCCGTCCGCTTCGTCAGCGACGAGCCGCCTGCCGCGTTGGTGCAACGGCTGGCGGCCGTCTACCTGAAGTCGCGGACGGCGATCGTGCCGGTCCTGGAGGCGCTGTTCAGCTCACCGGAGTTCGCCGCCTCGGGCGGGGAGAAGCTGCGGCGTCCGTTCGAGTTTCTGGTCGCGACGATCCGGACGCTGGGCGTCAAGCCGGGCCGCGACAGCCAGGGAATCATCGACCTGTACTGGACTCTGAACGGCATGGGTCACCAGCCGCTCGGCTGGGGATCGCCGGACGGGTACCCGGATGTTGCTCGGATGTGGCAATCGCCGGCAGCGGCCCTCTCGCAGTTCAACACCGCCACCGCCCTGGTCAACGGCTGGTGGCCGGACAAGCTATCGCTGCCCGGGGCGAAGAAGCTCCTGCCGTCCACGCCACGGACCCGGTCCGGCGTGATCACCGCCGTCGCCAAGCGCGTGTTGGGCAGGGCGCCCACGGCCGACGAGGTAGCCGCAGCCCGGCAACTGCTCGGCGGAACGAAGCTCTCGTCGTCGTTCGGCGCCGGCTCCTGGGAGCAGGAGGCCACGGTCGCGCTGACCACGACGCTGTTTCTGTCCTCACCCTCGCACCTGGCGCGCTGAAGGATGAGCCTGACCGATGGGACTGCCATGAGGATCGCGGACGAAGCAAGACCGATCGCCGCCGCCGGCCCGACCGGACCCGGCACTGCCCGCTGCGGCTGCCCGGAGAACGGCGCGGCGCTCTCCCGCCGCACCCTGTTCCGGATCGCCGGGGTGGCAGGGCTGGCCACCGCCACCACGTTGTCAGACGTTCGGTTCGCCTTCGGCGCCACCAGCGGCAACACCCTGGTGGTGCTCTCGCTGCGCGGCGGCTTCGACGGGCTGTCCGCCGTCGTCCCCGCGGGTGATCCGAATTACTACGCCAAACGGCAGGGCGTCGCCGTCCCGGCGGGGCAGCTCAAGCGGATCGACTCGATGTTCGGTCTGCATCCGGTGATGGCGCCGCTGTATCCCTTGTGGGACGCCGGAAAGCTGGCCGCCGTCCACGCAGTCGGCCAGGACACCCCGACCCGCTCGCACTTCGCCGCCATGGACGAGATGGAGCGAGCCGCGCCCGGATCGTCCCTGCGCACCGGCTGGATCGACCGCACCCTCGGCGTGGTGGGGGACGGCACCTTCACCGGCAGCCAGGTCGGCTCGGCCGAGCTGCCCCGGTCCATGATCGGCGGGCACCACAAGTTCTCCCTGCGCGCGGTCAAGGACGTCAAGCTGGCGGTCGGCGAGGATCAGGTACCGCTGTCCCGGTGGCAGAAGGCAGTGGCCCGGTTGCACACCGGGGCGCGACCGGAGGTGAGCCAGCCGCTCACGTCGGCGCTGCGGGCCGTCGGGTCGATGCGCGGGTTGCAGCAACGGGCGTCGGACGCCGAGGCGGCCGGCTACCCCGAGGGCGGGCTGGGCTCCGCGCTGCACGACGTCGCCCAGCTGGTGAAGGCCGGCATCGGCGTGCGCGTGGCGACCGTCGACTTCGGGGACTGGGACATGCACGCCGGGCAGGGCGGGGTCGACAGCGGCTGGATGCACGATCACCTCGGCGAGCTCAGTGCGGCGCTCGCGGCGTTCGCCGCCGAGCTCGGGCCGGACCTGGACCGGGTCACCTTGGTGACACTGAGTGAGTTCGGGCGCCGGGTGGAGCAGAACGGCTCCGGCGGGACCGACCACGGGCACGGGAACGCCGTCCTGGTGCTGGGCGGCGGGGTGCGCGGCGGCCAGGTCCACGGCCGGTGGCCCGGGCTGGCCGACAGTGCGCTCGTGGATGGCGACCTCGCCGGCACCACGGACTACCGGAGCATCGTGGCGGAGCTGCTCACGAAACGGTTGGGCGTCGGCTCGACGTCGCAGGTCTTCCCGGGGTTCAAGGCCCGCGCGGTGGGCGTGGTCTGACACCGATCGCGCGCGCCGGGCCCCGGTCAGGCACAGTGGCGGAATGCCGACAAGCACCGCCTCCGGCGCCCCTGACGTCCCGGACTTCAACCTGACCGATGAGGACCTCCGTCGTTCCTTCGCGATCAAGTGGAACTACGCCGAGCCCGGCGTGCTGCCCGCATGGGTGGCCGAGATGGACGTGCGTGCCTGCCCGGCGGTGCAGCAGGCCATGCACGACGCCGTCAGTCACGGTGTGTTCGGCTACCCACCGGCCGACGAGCGGACCGGGCTGCCGGAGGCGACGGCGGAGTTCGTGTGGGCCCGTTTCGGCTGGAAGGTCGACCCTGCGCGCGTCGTCCTCACCGGTGACGTCATGGCCGGGATCCTGCTCGTCCTGCGCGAGCTGTGCGAGCCGGGGCCCGTTGTCATCCCGGTGCCGTCGTATCCGCCGTTCCTGGACGGCGTCCCGCTGACCGGCCGTCCCGTCGTCCAGGTGCCGTGCCGGGAGACGGGGGCGACTGCGGAGCTCGACCTGGATGCCATCGATCGGGCGCTGGCCGATGGAGCCAGGACGGTGCTGCTGGCCAACCCGCACAATCCGCTGGGACGGGTCTGGACGGCCGAGGAACTGGCCGCCCTGCGGGACGTCGTGCTCCGGCACGCCGCCCGTGTCATCAGCGACGAGATCCACGCGCCGCTGGTGCTTCCCGGGGTGCGGCACGTGCCGTACGCATCGCTGGACGGCACGGCTGGGCACGTCGTGACCGTGCTGTCGGCCAGCAAGGCGTGGAACCTGCCCGGACTGAAGTGCGCGCAGATCGTGGCGGGCTCCGACGCGGACGCCGTCCGGCTGCGCGCCGTTCCGATCGTGGCGAATCACGGCACCTCACCGCTGGGCATCCTGGCCTCGGTGGCGGCGTATCGGGACGGCGGTCCCTGGCTGGACGGGCTGGTCGTGGAGTTGGCTCGGCGCTGCGCGCAGTTCACCGCGCTGATGGCGGAGCACCTGCCGCATCTGCCGTACCGTCCGCCCGAGGCGACATACCTGGCCTGGGTGGATGCCCGACCTGCGGCGGTGGGTGAAACGGCCGATCCGGCGGCGACGGCGCTGGCCCGCGGACGGGTGATGGTGCACCCGGGACGGCTGTTCGGCGCCGGATACGAAGGCTTCGTCCGGATCAACTTCGCGACATCGGCCGAGAGACTCCAGCGCATCGTGGCGGCCCTCGCCACCGCCTGGGCGCCGCCCCCCTAATTCTTGAGTTGATCAAGCAATCCGGGGTCGATCAAGCAATCCGGGGTCAGCTGGGCAGGCCGCGGGCGATCCGGATCTGGTGCACGATGTCGCCGATGATGTCGGTGAGCTCATAATCCTTCGGGGTGTACACCGCTGCGACGCCGAGCTCTCGCAGGACCCGGGCATCGCCGTCCGGGATGATGCCCCCGACGACCACCGGGACATCGGTCAATCCCGCCTCGCGCAGCCCGCGCAGCACCTGTGGCACCAGCTCCATGTGCGACCCGGACAGCACCGACAACCCCACGCACTGCACGTCCTCGGCCACGGCGGCGGCCACGATCTGGGCCGGCGTCAGCCGGATCCCCTGGTAGACCACCTCGAACCCGGCGTCCCGCGCGCGGACGGCGATCTGCTCGGCGCCGTTCGAATGACCGTCGAGGCCCGGCTTGCCGACCAGCAGCCGCAACCGTCCGCCCAGTTCCTCGCCCGTCTGCCTGACCGCGGCGCGCACCTGCGCCAGCGCCGGCCCGGACTCGGCCGTGCCCACCGCGCCGCTCACCCCGGTCGGCGCGCGGTACTCCCCGAACACCTCACGCAGGGCCCCCGCCCACTCCCCCGTCGTCACCCCGGCCCGCGCGCAATCCAGGCTCGCCGCCATGAGGTTGGCTCCGCTCTTGGCGTCGTCCCGCAGCCGCCGTAGGGCCTCCTCGGCCGCCGACCGGCGCGCAGGGTCCCCATCGCGCTCGGTGCGCCAGGCCCGAACAGCGGCCACGGCGTGCGCCTCGACCTCGGGATCGACCGTCTGGATCGCGGCATCCAGGTCGGCGAGCAGCGGGTTGGGCTCGCTGCCCTGGAATCGGTTCACCCCGACGACGACCTCCTCGCCGGACTCGATCCGGGCGCGACGCGCGGCGTGCGAGGCCACCAGGGCTGCCTTCATGTATCCGTTCTCCACGGCGGCCACCGCGCCGCCCATCGCCTGGACGCGGTCGATCTCGGCGCGTGCACCGTCCTTGATCTCACGCACCTTCGCCTCGACCACCGGCGACCCGTCGAACAGGTCGCCGTACTCCAGCAGATCCGACTCGTATGCCAGCACCTGCTGAATCCGCAGGCTCCATTGCTGGTCCCACGGCCGCGGCAGGCCGAGCGCCTCGTTCCACGCGGGCAGCTGGACGGCGCGCGCCCGGGCCTTCTTGGACAGCGTCACGGCAAGCATCTCCAGCACGATCCGCTGGACGTTGTTCTCCGGCTGCGCCTCGGTCAGCCCCAGGGAGTTGACCTGGACGCCATACCGCAGCCGCCGCTGCGCGGGATCGGTGACGCCGTAGCGCTCGAGGGTGATCTCGTCCCACAGCTCGGTGAAGGCACGCATCTTGCACATCTCCTCCACGAAACGCACCCCGGCGTTGACGAAGAAGGAGATCCGCTGGACGACGTTCCCGAACTCCTCGACCGGCACCTGGCCACTGTCGCGCACGGCGTCGAGTACGGCGATCGCGGTGCACAGCGCGAAGCCGACCTCCTGCACCGGCGTCGCACCCGCCTCCTGCAGGTGGTAGCTGCAGATGTTGGTCGGGTTCCACCGGGGCATGTGCGCCACGGTGTACGCGATCGTGTCGGTGATGAGCCGCAGACTCGGTCCGGGCGGGAAGACGTACGTACCGCGGGACAGGTACTCCTTGATGATGTCGTTCTGCGTGGTCCCGGCGAGGCGATGCAGCACCGAATCCTCGTCGACCTCGTCGGGCGACCCCCCGGCAGCCACCGCCGCCCGGCGGGCCTGCTCCAGGGCCACTACCTGATAGAGCGCCAGCACCCACATCGCCGGGGCGTTGATCGTCATCGACGTGTTCATCCGGTCCAGCGGGATGCCGTCGAACAGCGCCGTGAGGTCTCCGGCATGGGAGATCGGGACGCCGACCTTCCCGACCTCGCCACGGGCCAGCTCGTGATCCGGGTCGTACCCGGTCTGGGTCGGCAGGTCGAACGCGACCGACAGGCCGGTCTGCCCCTTCGCGAGGTTCCGCCGGTACAGGGCGTTGGACTCCGCCGGACTGGAGTGCCCGGCGTACGTCCGCATCACCCACGGCCGGTCACGCCGCGGGCCGGCCGAAACTGCGGAGTCGCCGCTGGGTGTACTCACGGTCGCTCCTCCCGAGCAGCCCGCCATGGGCTCTCTCGGCGACAGTAACTCCGCCGTCGAGCCGGCATCAGGCCCGCTCGCGTGAGCGGAATCACCCGCGCCCTGATGGTGGAAACCCTCCGTCGAATATCGGCCGGAACCATCCGTTTCGCCTGGAGTCGCCCGTCAGCCGAGTTCGGCATCGACATAGCACCAGCGCCAGCTCTCGCCGAGCTCCAGGCTGCGCATCACCGGATGCCCGGTCGCCGCGTAGTGGGCGTCGGCGTGTCGCCGCGGCGAGGAGTCGCAGCAGCCGACGTGGCCGCACTGCAGGCACATGCGCAGGTGAACCCAGGAGTGGACGCCTTCTGCGAGGCAGTCCGGGCAGGCGTCCGGTGACGACGTCGGCGAGACCGCAGAGCATGCCGTTGCGCGCAGGTGCTCGCATCCGGCATCCGCGTCGTCGGGGGTTGGGGCGTCCTCCGGGCCGGCGACCGTGCCCTCGGCGAAGCCGGTCAGCATGGCCTCCTCCTGGTCGACCCGCTCGAGCACCTGTTCCACGACGTCGGGGGGAACCGAGCCGTTGCGTCGAACGTCCACGGCCACCCCCCGTTCGGCCTCCAGCATCGCGACGCGGAGCCGATAGAAGGCGGCGGCCGGCGTCTCGCGGCGTCCATCAGCCCGCTCGTTCCCGTTGGCGCCCAGCCGTTCCCACGCCGCGTTCGCGACCCGCTCCCCCCAGTTCCGCAGCCCGTCGACGACCTCGGGCGGGTCGTCCCGCGTCGCCGCGTCGTCGAGTCGGCGCAGCCCGGCGAGCGCCGACCGCTGTTGCACCAGCGCCCGCTGCAGGGCGTCGTGGACCGGGTCGGGGCCGCGCGCTCGCAGCACGCGCATCACCCAGGGCAGCGTTGGCCCCTGGATCAGTAGCGTCCCCGCCACAACGGAGAACGCCGCCACCACAAGGACGTCACGGTCCGCGACGTCCTCGGGGATCGTCAGGGCCGCGGCCAGGGTGACGACGCCGCGCATTCCGGACCACGCGATGAGCGCCGGCGCCGCGATGGGTGGCGCCGGGTCATTGCGGGCAACGGCGGGGATGAGCCGCGGCAGGTACGTGGCCGGGAAGACCCACACGATCCTGGTGACGAGGACGACGGCCAGAACGGCGAGGCACAGCAGGACGATCCGCGGCTCGCTCACCCGGCTGGCCGCCGCGTCCCTAAGCAGGGACCACAGCTGCAGCCCGATGAGCAGGAACACCGAGCTCTCCAGCAGGAATTGCACGGTGCGCCAGATGGTCCGTTCGGTGACCCGGGACGCCGCGGACTGGATCTCCGGCGAGCGGTGACCCAGCATCAGACCGGCCACCACCACGGCGATCACGCCGGAGCCGTGCACGGCCTCGGCAGGCAGATACGTGAGATACGGCGCAAGCAACGAGATCGACGTGTCCACCACGGGGTCGTTCACCCGGCGCCGGACCAGCGAGACGCCGAGCGCCACCACCCATCCGACAACCAATCCGGCGCCGACCGCCAGGAGGAAGTTGCCTGTCACCCCCAACAGGCTCCACGAGCCGCCGATCGCAGCGACTGCTGTCCGCAGCAGCGCCAGTGCGGTCCCGTCGTTCAGCAGGCTCTCCCCCTCCAGGACGGCGACGACGCGGCGGGGCATCCCGATGCGACGCGCCACCGCCGTCGCGGCGACGGCGTCCGGGGGTGACACCACGGCTCCCAAGGCCACGGCGACGGGAGTCGGGACGTCGGGCAGGACCAGCTTGACCACACCCGCGACGACCACCGTGGTGAACACGACCAGGCCGACGGACAGCAACGCGATCGGGCGGCGGTTGCGCCGCATGTCGACCCAGGGAGTACGGATTGCCGTCGCGTAGATCAGTGGCGGCAGGATCCCGACCAGCACCACTTCAGGGTCGAGCGGATAGTCGGGGACGCCGGGGATCGGCGACAGAATCAGACCCAGCGCGGTCAGGACCAGCGGTGCGGACAGTCCGAAGCGACCCGCCATGCCGGCGCCGAACGCCGCGACGGCCAGCAACCCGACGAGGGCATATGCCTCCACGCGTGCACTATCGCACCCGGGCGGCCCGGCATTCCCCCTGGAACGTCTCGATCTCGGCCGCCGGACCGGCGTCGCCGTGGCGGCTCAGGACCTGACTAGTTCCCCCGCCGCGCGGACCAGGGCGGAATGCGTCACCCGACCAGCCCGCAGCAGCCTCAGTTCGCGCGGCCGGACGTCCACGAGCACCAAGCGGCGGCCGGCCCGGCGAGCGCGCCGCCCGGCCCCGGCGAGCACGCCGAGCGCCGTTCCGTCCCAGATCTCCAGCCCGCCGAGGTGTAGGACCAGGTCCCCGCCCCCGTCATCGATCGCCTCGTGCAGGACGCCGCGCGTCCCCGTCGCGCTTCTGGCGTCCATCCGCCCCGACAGTTTCAGCTCCGCCCCGCGCCGCATAATTTCGATCTCCAGCCCCCGCCCCATGGCCGGCCTCACGCCTTCCCAACTTGCCGTACACGTTTACGGTTCGGCCCCCCGTTGATTACCAAGGGTTAATCCGAATCCACGAGAGGCTATAGAAGCGACCGTTGCCGCGAGGAGCGCACGGGCGAGTGCCGACGGATCGTGAGCCAATCGTGACCGGGACGCTGCGGTGGTCACCGCAGGGTGTGGTCACCGAGCGCCGACACAGCTCACACTGAAGGGGTGACGACCTGGGGCTTTCCCATCGAGCCCGTCTTCGCCCTGTTCGTGGTGGGGATTCTCATGGTCCTGCTGCGCTGGGCCTTCTCCCCTGGTCATTCGCTCGTCCAGCGGCGCCCAAGATCTGGATCGGTACGTGAGTACGGGCTGCTGGTCAGCGTCGCGGAGCCCAAGACGTTCATCGAGGCCGAGCAGTTGCGCCGTCGACTCGCCGACGCCGGATTACGGGTGACTCTTGCGCCGACGACGGAGGGCCCGCGCGTGCTGGTCTTCCCCGAGGACGAGCGAGCGGCCCGCACCCTGCTCCGCAGCTGACCGGCCGCCACCCCCTTCTCGGCGTCGATCAAGCAAACGGGGTCGATCAAGCAAACCGCGACCGCCCCGCGGCTCAGCGCAGAACCTGCTCCGCGACGTCGATCCGCTGGACGTCGGCCCCGAGTCGCCGCAGCGCCTGATCCATCCGGTCGTAGCCGCGGTCCACGTGCTCGACGCCGTGCACGACGGTCTCCCCCTCTGCCGCCAGCCCGGCCAGCACGAGCGCGGCTCCGGCCCGGATGTCGCTGGCCTCCACCGGCGCACCGGACAATCGCGGAACGCCGCGCACCAGGGCATGGTGCCCGTCGACCCGGACCTGCGCTCCGAGGCGGGCGATCTCCTGCACGAAGCGGAACCGAGCCTCGAACAGGTTCTCCGTGATGATCGCAGCGCCGTCGGCGAGCGCGTCGAGGGCGACCATGAAGGGCTGCAGGTCCGTCGGAAACCCCGGATACGGCAGCGTGGCGACGTCCACCGCGCGCGGACGCTCCGGCCCGCGGACCCGGAACCCATCGGCCAGCGCGCACACCTGCGCGCCGCTGGCCGTCAGCTTGTCCAGCACGAGTTCGAGATGCCCCGGCTCGCCGTTGTGTACGACGATGTCGCCGGCGGTCATCGCGGCCGCAAAGGCCCAGGTGCCGGCGACGACGCGGTCGGGAACCACACGGTGCTCAGCGGGGTGCAGCCCCGCCACCCCGTCGATCTCCAAGGTCGAGGAGGCCAGGCCCTCGATGCGCGCGCCCATCCGGCGCAACATGCGGCAGAGGTCCACCACCTCCGGCTCGCGGGCGGCGTTGTCGATCACCGTCCGCCCTTCCGCCAGGCTGGCCGCGGTGACCAGGGTCTCCGTGGCCCCGACACTTGGGAAGTCGAGCCGGATGGCGGCACCGTGCAGCCCGCCGGGGGCCGCGGCGACGAGATATCCGTGCTCCACACGAACCTTGGCGCCCAGCGCCTCAAGCCCCGTCAGGTGCATGTCGAGGCCCCGGGACCCGATGGCGTCTCCGCCGGGAAGCGCGACATCCGCAGCCCCGCAGCGGGCCAGCAGCGGGCCGAGCACGCTGATCGAGGCGCGCATGGCACGGACCAGGTCGTAGTCCGCCCGATGCGAGGGCCGTTCCGGGACATCCAGGGTCACGGCACCGCGGCCGGCCTCGTAGTTCACCGAGCAGCCCAGCCGGCCGAGCAGCCGGGCCATGATGCGCACGTCGAGGATGTCCGGGACGTCGACGAGCGTGGTTCGGCCCTCCGCCAGCAGGGCCGCTGCCATGAGTTTCAGCACGCTGTTCTTGGCTCCCGGCACACGCACGTCGCCGTCCAGCCGTGCCCCGCCGACGATCCGGAAGGCCTCCACGGCTCCCGATGGTAGGGGGTACGCCGCTCGGCTCGAATTGGCAGGGGTTTTGACCCCGTTTGTGGGTCAAGACGCCTGCTCATCACCTCTGGCGAGCCAACACGCGACGGCACGCGGCTGGGAGCGGACGCGTGAGCGAGCAGGGCGGCGCGGCGGGGTCTGGACCGAGGGACGAGGGAAGACCCCGCCACCCTGCGCCGCCCGTAGCGAGTGAACCATCCAACACGGCAGCCGTACGCTGCTGCGCATGGTGAACCTGACCCGGATCTACACCCGCACCGGTGACGACGGTACGACGGCCCTGGGTGACTTCAGCAGAACGTCGAAGACCGACCCGCGGCTGGTCGCCTACGCCGATGTCGATGAGGCCAACAGCGCGATCGGCGTCGTGCTCGCCAGCGCCGCCGGACAGCTCGATCCGGATGTCGTGTCGCTACTGTCCCGAATCCAGAACGACCTGTTCGACGTCGGCGCCGATCTCTGCACGCCGCTGACGACGACCGCGCCGGAGCATCCGCCGCTGCGGGTGCTGGCGGATTACGTCGACCTGCTCGAGGCGGCCTGTGATCGGTGGAACGCCGACCTGGAGGCGCTGCGGTCCTTCGTGCTGCCGGGCGGGACGGTGGCGGCGGCGTACCTGCACGTCGCGCGCACGGTGGTGCGACGCGCCGAGCGCTCGGTCTGGGCGGCGATCGAGCGGTACGGAACGGGCGACGACGGCGGAGTGAACCCGTTGACCGCGCGTTACCTGAACCGCCTGAGCGACCTGCTGTTCATCCTGTCGCGGCACGCGAACCGCGAGGCCGGCGACGTCCTGTGGGTCCCCGGCGGCGAGCGCGGCGGCCCGTCGTCCTCCTAGTCAGGAGAGGACGCGCAGGCGGGTCGTCTCCGGGAGGGCGGCCAACGCGTCGAGCACCGACTCGGCGAGGTCCGCACCGACGTCGGTGAGGACATAACCGACGTCCCCGCGGGTCCCCAGGTGCTGCGCGTCGATGTTCACCTTCTCTGCGGCGAAGATGCCGTTGATGGCGGCCAGCACGCCGGGCGTGTTCCGGTGGATATGGACCAGCCGGTGCTCACCGAGCCGGTTCGCCATCGCCAGGCCTGGCAGGTTCACCGACAGCGACGTCGTCCCGACCGTCAGGTAGTCCGCCAGCTTGCCGGCCACGAACCGGCCGATGTCCTGCTGCGCTTCTTCGGTGGACCCCCCGATGTGCGGCGTGAGGATGACGTTCGGCATCCCGCGCAGCGGCGAGACGAACTCATCCCCCCGCCCTTTCGGCTCGTCGGGAAAGACGTCGAGCGCAGCGCCGGCCAGGTGCCCGGACTCCAGCCGCCGCCGCAGCGATTCCTGGTCGACGACAAAGCCGCGCGAGAGGTTGAGGAACAGGCTGCCGGGCCGCATGCGGGCGAACTCGGCGTCGCCGAAGAAGTTGTTGTTGTCCGGGCGCCCGTCGACGTGCAGCGTGACGACGTCAACCGACTCCAACAGCTCCTCGAGGCTGGCAGCGCGGCGCGCCATGCCCAGCGCGAGCCGGTCCGCCGTGTCGTAGAAGAGGACCGACATCCCGAGGTTCTCGGCCAGCACGGACAGCTGCGTGCCGATGTTGCCGTACCCGACGATGCCGAGGCGGCGGCCGCGTACCTCGTGCAGTCCCTCCGCCGACTTGTCCCAGACGCCGTCGTGCATCGCCCGGTCCTTCTCCGTCAACCGCCGAGTCAGCGCGATGATCTCCGCGAGCGCCAGCTCGACAACGCTGCGGGTGTTGGAGAACGGCGCGTTGAACGCCGCAACACCACGCGCGGACGCCGCGTGCAGGTCAATCTGGTTCGTACCGATGCAGAAGGCGCCGACGGCGAGCAGGTCCGGGGTCGCCTCGAAGACGCGCTCCGTGACGTTCGTCTTGGACCGGACGCCCAGCACGTGCACGCCATCGAGCCGCTCGATGAGCTCGTCCTCGTCCAGCGCGCGGTCCAGCGTCGTCACCGCGCATCCGGACGCACGCAGGGCGGTCTCGGCGTCGGGGTGGATCGACTCCAGGAGCAGGGCGTGCGGGGTGTGCGGCGTGGCGTGGATGGTCACGAGGCACCAGTGTGCCGGGCGGGCGCCACCGGATGCGAACCGGCCGCGTGCCCGCACCACGCGATGATCAACTGGACCTGTCCATGATCAGATGGACGAAGGTGCTCTCGAATCGCCACGCCACAGCAACTTCGTCCCTGTGATCATGCGAACGTCCATCTCGACGCGGGCCGGAAACCCGCGTCAGGCGGTGAAGGCGGACACGCCGGGAGGCGCGGACTCCAGCCACGTCGTGAGGCCGTTGTACGCCTGCTCACTCATCGCCAGCTCGAGGGTCGTCGAGCCATAGGAACAGCGCACAATCACCGAGTCCGGCATGACGACGTCCCCCTCCGCCACGGTGGGGTCACGCCGATCGAGAACGACGAGCCTCGAGCGCGCCATCGACCGCCCGGGCCGCGGGCTCATGCTGAAGATGCGATACCAGTCGAGCCGGTCGTCCTCGTATCGCGCCACCCCGAGCATCCAGCCACCGGCCGAATGCCCGGCGTTGCGGCGCAGGGAGCAGTCGAAGGTGCCCAGCGCCCGGGTCAGCGCATACCGGCGGACGACGAACGCGGCGACGATCAGCGTGAGGGCGAGCAGGAGCGCAGCAATGACGGCCAGCGGGGCGACGAGATCCGTCATCGGCGCCGGATGACGTCAGCCGGCCGCCGGCGCCGAGACGAGTCTGGCCGAGTCCGACACCACCGTGACCCGGTCATGCTCCACCGACAAGAACCCGTCATCCATCGCCGCCACGACCGGCTCGCCGTCGGCCACGTTGACCTTGAGTTCCCCGCCGGCCAGCACCGCGAGCAAAGGCTCGTGCCCTGGCAGGATGCCGATGTCGCCCTCCGTCGTGCGGGCGATAACCATCGTCCCTTGGCCCGCCCAGACCTTGTGGTCGACGGCCACGAGTTCGACCTGCAGTGGCACTTGCTACCTCCCTACCTCAGGCCTACCTCACGACAGACGGCGAGCTCCAGGATAGCCGCACGTGCAAGCGCACGTGCACGGGTGCGCAGCGGGGAACGCCTGGCGACGCCGCTCAGCCTGCCGTCTCCCGCTGAATCTGCGCCCACTTGCGCTCGACGTCCTCCAGGCCACCGCACATGAAGAAGGCCTGCTCCGCGACGTCGTCATAGTCGCCGTCCGCGATCTTGGCGAACGCCTCGACCGTCTCGTTGAGCGGCACGAACGAGCCGTCCAGCCCGGTGAACACCTTGGCCACGAACGTGTTCTGGGACAGGAAGCGCTGAATCCGGCGCGCCCGCTGCACGAGGATCTTGTCTTCCTCGGACAGCTCGTCGACGCCGAGGATGGCGATGATGTCCTGCAGTTCCTTGTTGCGCTGCAGGATCTGCTTCACTCGCACCGCCGTCTTGTAGTGGTCCTCGCTGATGTACCGCGGGTCGAGTATCCGCGACGTCGAGGTCAGCGGGTCCACGGCCGGGTAGATACCGAGCGAGGCGATCTCACGCGACAACTCCGTCGTCGCGTCGAGGTGGGCGAACGTCGTGGCGGGCGCCGGGTCGGTGTAGTCGTCCGCGGGCACGTAGATCGCCTGCATCGAGGTGATCGAGTGACCCCGGGTCGAGGTGATCC
>Ga0081539_10000375_pt1 | contig 97516 bp, 88 predicted proteins | sample TabmetS4T2R2_FD_71023 | JGI IMG/M metagenome (GOLD analysis project Ga0081539, IMG submission 71023) | Tabebuia heterophylla rhizosphere microbial communities from the University of Puerto Rico - S4T2R2 | ecosystem: Host-associated > Plants > Roots > Rhizosphere ... | reverse complement strand
TCCCCCTCCTTCCCCTCTTCCGCCAGCCGGACGGTCCCGGTGCGGTGCGGCTCGAGTCCGTGTTCCGTTTGAACGACGAGGGCGCCGTTTGCGTCGATGCCGCGCACGACGCCGCTCGCGGGGGACAGGATGCGCCGTCCCGCGAGCGCGTCGCGTGCCGCGTAGCGAGACAGCTCGTGTGGCGTCAGGGGGCCCTGACGCGCGGCCGCAAAACGAATCGCCGCGATGACGGCGCTCAACACGTCGATGCGCCGCGTGCCTGACGCCAGCCCCGTCGCGTTCTCGACACCGAGAGGCGGGAGCACGTTCACGCCGACGCCGACACACACCCACGCGAGCGCCGATCCGGACCACCGCGCTTCGACGAGAATGCCGGCGAGCTTCCGCTCCCCGATCACGAGATCGTTCGGCCATTTGAGGCCGACAGGCTGACCCGCGTGCGTATCGAGTGATTCGGCGAGCAGCAGACCCACCCGCAACGAGAGCGTGTCGAGGATCGCCGGATCGAGCGGCCGCTCGATGACGGTGCACCAGACACCGCGGCCTGGTTCCGAGCTCCATGCGCGACCCATCCGCCCGCGTCCCGCGAGCTGCGCGTCCGCCACGACGAGGGTTCCCGAAGGCGCGCCCTTCTCCGCCAGCTCGTGAGCGACGTCCAGCGTCGAGCCGACTTCGGCGTGCAGCTCCACGTGCGACAGCCCGAACCGCTCGGCGATCGCGGTGGCGTTGAAGTCGTCCCAGCGAAACACCGCGGTCGCGGTCATCCGCGCAGATACGCGATCGCGAGAACGGCTGCGCCCACGACGACGCGGTACGCCGCGAACACGCCATAGCTGTGGCGCGCGACGAACTTGAGCAGCACGGAGATCGCGAGCCAGCCGCTGAGCGCGGAGGCGACGAGCCCGGCGACGAGCGACACGTCGACGCCGCCGCGGATGGCGTGGCGACCCTCGAAGACGACCGCCGCGGTGATGATCGGAAGGCTCATGAGGAAACTGAAGACCGCGGCCGCTTCGCGCGACAGATGCAACGCACGCCCCGCGGTAATCGTGCTCCCCGAGCGCGACACGCCCGGAATGATCGCGAACATCTGCGCGAGGCCGATGATGATCGCGTCCTTCCATCGCATCGTCGCGATGCTGCGCTCCTGCGGGGCGGCGCGATCGATGAGCCACAGCACGACGCCCATGACGATGAGCATCGTGCCGATGAGCGCGGGACTGCGGAAGATGGTTTCCGCATAGTCCTTGAGCACGTATCCCGCGACGGCGCCGGGCACCGTTGCCACCGCGACGAAGGCAAACCGCTGCTCGCTCTCCGTCTCGATGCGCCGTTTGCGCACGATGCCGAGGAACGCCCCGAACAGCGTGACCCACTCCTGCCAGAAAAACCACACGAGCGCGATGAGCGTGCCCAGGTGCAGCGCGACGTCGAACGCCAGCCCGGGGTCCTGCCAGCCGAAAACCCACGGGGTGAGCGCGAGGTGCGCGGAGCTGCTGATGGGAAGGAACTCGGACAGTCCCTGAACGACGCCCAGGACGATCGCCTGAAAGACCGTCATTCGCAGCAGCCCGCGGCGTAGAGGTATTCCTCCTCGTATCGACCCACGACGTCGTCGAGCGAGAAGCGCTCGCGCGCGTCTGCCGCCGCGGCGCGGCTCATGTCGTTCCACTTCCTGTGATCGCGCAGCAGCTCGATCGCGGCCGCGGCCATGCCGTCGACGTCGCCGACGCCGCACAGAACCCCGGTACTTCCGTCCCGGACGACCTCGGGAAGGCCGCCGGCGTTCGTCCCGATGACCGGAGTACCGCTCGCGAGGGCCTCGAGCGCGCTCAACCCGAATGACTCGGAATTCGTCGGCAGCAGAAAGAGGTCTGCGGCGGCCAGGAGCGGCGCGACCGACTCGATCTTTCCGAGAAAGTGCACGTGCTCGTCGACGCCGAGGCTGCGTGCCTCCTGCTCGGCCTCGTGGCGCTCGGGACCGTCGCCGACCATGACGAGCACGCTCTCGACCGACGCGTTCACCTTCGCGAAGACCCGCACCACGTCGCGCACGCGCTTCACCGGACGGAAGTTCGAGATGTGCATCACCACCTTGCGATCGGCGTCGAACTGCGGGCGTGCCGCGCCGACGTACCGCGAGCGGTCGTAGACCCCGGGATCGATGAAGTTCGGGATGACGTCGATACGGCACGCCGTGCAACCGAACGCGTGCAGCGTCTCCTTCTGCAGAAACTTCGATACGGCGGTCAACGCATCCGACTTCTCGATCGAGAACTTCGTGATGCTGTGGAACGACGGGTCCTGGCCGACGATCGTGATGTCGGTGCCGTGCAGCGTCGTCACGACCTTGATGTCGCGGTCCTCCTCGCGAAGCATCTGCTTCGTGATCCACGCGCTCGTCGCATGCGGGATGGCGTAATGACAGTGGAGCACGTCCAGCCCATGCTCCCGGACGACCTCGTGCATCCGAACCGCGAGCGCGAGGTCGTACGGGGGAAACTCGAAGAGCGGGTAGCGTCCGACGTCCACTTCATGGAAGTAGACGCGCGGCAGAAACGTCGGCAGGCGGAATGGCTGTTTGTACGTGACGAAGTGGACCTCGTGTCCGCGCTGCGCGAGGGCGATGCCGAGCTCGGTCGCGACGGCGCCGGAGCCGCCGTACGTCGGATAGCAGGTGATGCCGATCTTCAATGCGTCCGTCCGGACATCCGTGCGTGCTGCATCGTTTCCTCGAGATCCGTCAGCCAACGGTCCACCGTCTCCTGCCATCCCGACGTACCCGGCACGAGCCGCTGCACCTGGTCCTGCTGCAGCTGATGCCGGAACCACGTCCGCTGTCGCTTGGCGTACTGCCGCGTGTCGATGACGACACGCTCGAGCATCGCGTCGCGATCCATTTCGCCGAGCACAAACCTCCGTACGACGTCATAGCCAGTGGCATTCCACGCCGGCGCATCGGCTGGCACTCGACGCGACAGCGCGTCCACCTCGTCCGTCCATCCGGCGTCGAGCATGGCACGCACGCGCGCCGCGATGCGCCGCGGCAGGTCCGACCCGGGATCGACCAAAAGATAGCTGGCGCGGAAGCGCGGGGGCCGCGCGCGCGCGACGTGCATGTCGCTGAGGCGCTCGCCGGTGAGCAGGGCGACCTCGAGCGCGCGCAGGAGTTGCGCGCGTCCGAGGTGTGCACGCGCCGGATCGAGACGCTGCGTCCAGCGCCGCAGTTCGTCCGTGCCGTGCTGCGCGAGCTCCTGCTGCACGGCGACCCGGCGCTCCGGGTCGAGGGTCGGCTGCGCCCAGAGCGGCCGGAAGAGCGCGCCGATGTAGAAACCGGTGCCGCCGACGACGACCGGTAATCGCCCGGCGTCTGCCGCTTCCTGGATCGCGCGCTGCGCGAGCGTGCTCCAGTCGGAGGCGGAGTAGCGCTCGGTCGGTTCGGCGACGTCGATCCCCCGGTGCGGGACGCGGCGCTGTTCCTCAGGCGTGGGCTTGGCGGTGCCCACGTCGAAGCCGCGGTAGATCTGACGCGAATCGGCGCTCACGACGACGATCTCGCGTCGCAGGGAGAGCCACATCGCGATCTCCGATTTCCTCGACGCCGTCGGACCGCAGATCACGGGAATCGTGGCGAGCGCCGCGGGGGCGTGCGCCTCGGTGCGCGTCACCTCAGCGTCGGCCGAAACGGCGCTCGAGCTCATCCCACGACAGGTGCACGATCGTGGAGCGTCCATGCACGTCGTGCGCGGGCAGCCTGCAGTCGCGCAACGCGACGAACAGCGCGCGCATCTCCTCCGGCGCGAGCGGGTCGCCGGCCTTGACCGCCGCCTTGCATGCGATGGTCGCCGCGAGATGCTGATGCCGCGCGGCGCCGGCGGGTGCGCGGTCGCCGGTGAGCGCCGTCAGCGTGTCACGGAGACAGCGCTCCGCGTCGAAGCGCGGATGGGGCGTGGGCACGGCGTGCACGATCAGTGTCTGGCCACCGAAGTCGCCGAGCTCGTATCCCAGCGACACGAGAACATCACGAACCTGTTCGAGCGCCTCGGCTTCGACAGCGGAGAGCTGCAGCGTCAGAGGGAACAGGAGACGCTGCGAGGGGAAGGAACCGGATTCGAGCGCGGACAGGAAGCGTTCGTAGAGCACGCGCTCGTGGGCGGAGTGCTGGTCGATCAGGACGATGCCGGAATCGGCGTCGAACATCATGTACGTGCGATGGAGCTGAATGAGCGGCGGAACGTCAGGGTCAGCATCATGAGTCAACGTGCGTGGTGCGTCGTTCGTCAACGTGCGTGATGCGTCGTTCGTGAGCGTGCGTGGTTCGTCGTGCGACAGCGTGCGTCCTGCGTCGTGCGTCAACGCCGAGAGTGATGGTGCCGGTTGATGCTGCGTCCACGTCGAAGGGGCGCCGAGGGAGGCGGCGGCGTCAGTCGTGCCGAGGGCGCGGCGGATGGCGGACTCCACGGCGCGCTCCACCACCCAGCGATCCTTGAAGCGCACCTCAGCCTTCGCGGGGTGGACGTTGATGTCGACGCTGTCGGCCGGCACCGTGATGTCGAGGAACAGCGTGGGCCGCAGGCCGGCCGGAATCGTGGAGCGATACGCGGCCTCGGCGGCGCGCACGATCCCGCCGTCGCGAATCGGACGGCCATTCACGGTGAGATGCATCCGGCGCGATGCCATGCCGACGTCCGCGGGACGCTCGGCGAGTCCGCACACGTGAATCGCGCCGCTCACGTCGTCCACGTCCACGAAACGCGCCGCATAGTCCGCGCTCCAGAGCGCGGCGACGCGCTCGCGGATTCCCGCCGCGGGCGCGAGCGACATGACGTCGCGTCCATCGTGCGCGAGCGTCAGCCGGATGTCGCGCCGCGTGAGCGCAATGGCGCTCATCACGTCGAGGATGCTGCGCCACTCGCTCCGCGCGCTGCGCAGAAACTTCTGACGCGCCGGCGCGTTGTAGAACAGCCGCGAAACGGTGATCGTGGTGCCGCGCCTGCGCGCGACGTCGTCGACCTCCCGGACGCTTCCGCCGGCTGCCGACACGCGGGTACCCGCGCCATCGGAGGGCGCCGTCTCGATCTCGAAGTGCGAGACGGAACAGATGGCGGGGATCGCCTCGCCGCGGAAGCCGAACGTCGGTACACCGACGAGATCCTCGGCGCGCCGGATCTTCGACGTCGCGTGCCGCTCGAGCGCGAGCAGCGCATCTTGTCTGGCCATGCCGATTCCATCGTCGCTTACGCGAATCCGCTGGCGCCCGCCATCCTCCGCGAGCACGTCGACGGTCGTGGCGCCCGCGTCGAGCGCGTTCTCGATCAGCTCCTTGACGACGGACGCGGGGCGCTCGACGACCTCGCCGGCGGCGATCTGATCCGCGACCGCCGGCGGCAACACGGCGATACGCGGCCGCGCACCCGCAACCGAAAGCGCCGGATGCGAGAGCATCAATCGCGCGGCGGGCGGCGGTCGGCGAGCATGAAGAGCTCCGACGACGCGATCCAGCCGTCGCGTTCGTCGCTGGCCTCGATGCGCGTCCAGATGCCGCGACGCCCGGCGACGCGCACGATCTCACCGGTGCCGACGTTCGGACCGCGATCCATGCCGATGGCGGGGTCGGACACGAGTGGGGCGGCGCGGCGCACGATCGCCAGTCGCGCCCCGGACACGCCCGCCTCGATCTCGATCGAGAGCAGACCGACCACGAGCGCGCACACTCCGACGGGGAGCGGCATTCGCGCAAGCCAGGCGGGGTAGCGGGATGCCGTCCTTGCTTGCCGCGCGAGCCATGCGATGCTCCACGCGCAGATCCAGAGTATGCCGAACAGCCATACGGTCGCGTTGCGTGGCAGCGGCGGTACCCAACCCGGCGCCGTCGGTCCGACGTCGCGCACGAGCGCCATACGCGCGAGCACGTCCGACGCGGTCGGCTCGATCGCGAGTGCCTGCCGCCAGCCGAGGACGGCGGCCGCGGTATCACCGACGGCCCACGATGCCGTACCGAAGTTGGCCCACGCGTCCGCGGACGCCGGCGCCAGCGTCGCCGCGCTCGCGAACGCGTCGCGCGCAACGGGATACTGCTGCCGGACGTACGAGGACACGCCGCGCGCGAAATGCACCGAGGCCGGATCCGCGGCGATCGCGACGGACACGACGGTGAGCGACGTCGCGGCGACGAGCATCGGAATCCAGAAAGGCAGCTCGGCGCGACGGAGCGCCTGCGCGTCCACCGCCCTCGCGATGGCAGCCGCGTCGCGAATCGTGTGCGGCGACACCGCGTCCGGTCCAGCGTACGCCGCCGTATCGAGTGCGCGCAGCAACGCCTCCGCGCGCTGTGACGTCTCCGGCGACACGCCCGCGCGGAGCAGCGCGCGCTCGAGTGCGCCCGGATGCGTGAAGTCTTCCGGATTGCAGCCAAGGCGCTGCGCGAGCGCGCGAACGAAGTGGCGGCGCGTCGTCACCGGATCGTCCGTCGCTGCGGCCTCCAGCGCGCGGAGGGGGTCGTGCACCGGCGCGGGCGGCGGACGCACGACACGGCGGCGCGCGCGCGCGCCAAGCGCCGGCAGTGGCGCAAGCGCCATCGCCAGCCAGAAGATCGGACGCGACTGCAGCGGCGGCCACGACTCGCCCATGTATCGAACGCGAATCGGCAGCGCGCTCTCCGCGTGTCCGGTGTCCGCAGTGGCGAGCGTGCCCGCGCCAACACGCACGCGCGCGGCGTCGGTCGCCGCAACGCCATACTGCCGGCGCATCGGATCGAAGTATCCGTAGCGCACGGGCGGCACGTCGAACTCGCCGGCGATGCGCGGCGTGAGCACCCAGTCGAACTCCTTGACGCCACCGATCTTCGCGTTGCTGGAATCGATGCGCACGCGCTCGTCGGCGGCGACAAGGCCGGCCCATGGAATCGCAACCGGCGGTCGCGGGAAGAGCTTCACGTTGCCGATTCCCGTGATGCGCAGGGTGAGCAACATGGGGTCGCCGACGCGCGCCGTGAGGGAGTCGAGTCGCGCGTCGAGCCGGATGTCGCCGACGGCGCCCGTATACTCCGGCGGACGGCTCGCCGCCGGGGGGTCGATGGCGACGATCGCGACGCTGTCCGTCTGCAGCTCGTGACTCTCCTCGCGGTTGTTGTAGCTCAGGGGCGAGAGACCGAGCGAATACACCAACTGTGCGGGCGGGATGACCAGCCGTCCGGCGATGAGCGGAAAGAGCGCGCGCCGGTAGACGAGCGCGTCGAAGCATTGCGGGCCGCCGCGATCCCGGCGGGGCGTGGTGCTGATTCCCGCCGCGGCCGGTGCGGGCAGGTCGTACGCGAGCATCGCCTGCATCTCCGGCGGATAGAACGTCGGATTCCTCCGGAGGCGCTGCCGCGCCATCTGATTGAGGAAGACGGCGACCTCGTACGTCGCCTGCTGGCCGACGAACACCGTCTCAGGTATGGCCACGGCGCGGAGACTCATGCTGCTGCTCGTGTCGATGCGCGCGCGCGCCACCACGACGGGTACGCCGAAGGTGCGCGTCGGCAGCACCGCGATCACGGTGGGCGGCGAGACGGCACGCTCCTGTGGGTCCGAGCCGCGCACCTCGAACGGCGGCAGGGTGAACGTGCCGCTCCGATCCGTCGTGATCGTGAAGCGATATTCCGCGACGAACGACGATCCCGAATAGGACACACGCGGCGCGAAGGTACCTCGGAGGAGATCGAATGGGGCGAGATCGGGCGCGACCAGTCTCGGCATCGCGCGCCCATATCCGCGCACTGCCACCGACACGTCGATGGCGTCGCACGCAGCGACCGTGTCCGGCGCGTGTGTCGTTATGGAGAACCGCGCTGCAACGCCTGGCTGCTGCGTGAGCGTGAGTTGTGCGAGGAGGAGCGCGCCGATCACCTACCAGTCCTTTCCGCCCGGCGGTGGCTCTACGCGGCTCTGTCGCTGTCGTTTCGCCTGCACGTCGCGCTCCTCGCGGGCGGCGCTGCCGAGCAGCTGCTCGGCCTGACGCTCGCCCAGCCCACCACTGGGTTTCGGTGCCTGCGATTCAGGGGACGGGCTCGGATTCGACTGACCCGAACCGCCGCCTCCGCCTCCCCCGCCCTGTTGCTTCTTTCGCAGCGCCAATTCGTAGTTCCACTTTGCGTCGAGATCATCGGAACGCAAGAGCAGCACCTTCTTGTACGCCGACAGCGCCGCGTCGAGCGGCTCGTCGGCTTGTTGCGGCGGCAGCGCAAGTCCGCGCTTGAGGTGGGCGAGGCCGAGGTTGAACAACGACCGGTAGCGGAGCTCGTCGTCGCGGGACTCCGCTGAGCGCTCGAGGACTTCGGCGGCTTGCGTGAGCGAGTCGGCGCCGAGCAGCGCCGTGCCGTAGTTGTACAGCGTGCGCGGCGCTCGATCGCCCTGATCGATCACGCGACGATACCGCGCAACCGCCTCGCCGTAGCGTTTCGCATTGTACGCGCTCGATGCCGCGGCGCTCCCCGTTTGTCGCGCGCATCCGGCGATCAGAAAGAAAAGGACGGCGGCTGCGACGGCCGGCTGAGCGACCGATGTGTGCGCGGCCGCCGGCTCGGTGGCCGCTTTGCGCTTGCCGCGGCGGTCGGCGAGCAGCGTGTCGAGGACGAGCAGCAGCACCGCAGGGAAAAGGAACCACTGATAGCGGGGCGTCCTCGTTTCACCGGCGGAGGCGAGGCGCTGCTGGCGACGCAGCGAAGCGAGCGCCGCGCGAACGCGCGTCGCCTTGTCCGATTGTGAGGCGTCGATAAAGGTGCCATTGGCCGCCTGCGCGGCGGCGCGCAGGAACTCCGGCTGGTATCGCGTGAGCACGACCTGTCCGTTGTCATCGCGCTTCACGGTCTGCGCGTTTCCCTCGCGCACTGGAATCGTCGATCCGCCCGTGGTGCCGAATCCCACGGTCACGAGCGCGATCCCGCGCTGTCCGGCGCGACGCGCCTCCGCGATGACGTCCTCCTCGGGCTCGAAGGCTTCGCCGTCGCTCATGACGATGAGCGCGCGATCCGCGCCGGTACGTGTCAACAACAGGAGGTCCGTGCCCTGGCGGATCGCCTTCGCGAGTGAGCTCCCCGCCTGCCCCACGACGGACGGGTCGAGGTTGTCGAGAAAGAGGTCGAGCGCACCCGCATCGATGGTCAGCGGCGACAACACATAGCTGCGGCCGGCGAAGGCGATCATCCCGACGCGATCGCCGCGCGACATCGCGCGCAGACGCCTGACCTCCTGCTTCATGTGCGTGAGGCGATTCGGCTTGTCGTCCGTGGCCACCATGGAGAGCGAGGCGTCGAGCGCCAACACCATGTCGATGCCGCGCGCGCGGATCACCGTCTGCTCCGTGCCCCAGCGCGGACCCGCGATGCCGACGCCGATGAGGGCCGCTGCCGTCGCCAGACGCGCCGTGCGCCAAACCGTCGAACGCGTGGCGCTCGCGGGCAGGAGGCGCTGCACGACCTCCGCCTCTCCCAGACGCGCAAGGCGCACGCGCCGGGCGCGTGCGGCCCGTGTCAGCAGCCAGACGATTCCGATGGGCAGCAGGGCGGCGAGGGGCAGCAGCCAGATGTAGTCGAAGGTCACACTCATGCGGGGAGCGGCCCTCGCCAGGCTTCCAGGAGAATGCCCACCGTGAGCGCGAGCGCGGCGAGCGCCAGCGGCCAGCGATACAGCTCCGTGAAACGCACGTACGTCCGCGTCTGCACCGGAACGCGCTCCAGCCGGTCGATCTCGCGCGTGATGCGGTCGAGCGCGGCGGCGTCGCGCGCGCGGAAGTAGCGGCCGCCGCTGACGCGGGCGACCTCCGTGAGGAGGGCGTCGTCGATCTCGACGGGACGCATCTCGTAGCGCAGACCGAACAGCCCACGTCCGACGGGCACGGGCGCCATGCCCTCGGTGCCCACACCTATCGTATAGATGCGAATGCCGAGGGCGGCCGCCGCGCGCGCCGCCGTTCGAGGATCGATCGCGCCACGATTGTTCACGCCGTCGGTCAGGAGCACCATGACGCGCGAGGGACCTGGCGCGTCCTTCAGGCGATTCGCCGCCGTGGCGATCGCGGTGCCGATCGCGGTGCCGTCCTCGAGCTGGCCGGGCTGGAGGTTGTTGATCGCGGCATTGACGACGGGATAATCGGTCGTGAGCGGCACTTGCGTGAGCGCCTCTCCGGAAAACGCGACGATGCCGATGCGATCGCTTTTCCGCATCCCGACGAATTGCCGGACCTTTTCGCGCGCCACCTCCAGCCGGTTCTGCGGCTGGAAGTCCTGCGCGAGCATGGAGCTCGAGATGTCGAAGGCGATGACGACGTTGATGCCTTCGGAGCTGACGTCTTCCGCGCGCGCGCCCGAGCGCGGCCGCGCCAGCGCGACAATGGAAGCGAGCAAGACGAGGTTGCGGAGTCCGAACAACAGTCGCGTGACGCCGCGGCCGGCCCGAGGACCTCGCGCAAGCGCCGCCACGCGCGAGAACACGATCGCGTGCGACCTGCGGCGGCGGCGCCAGATCCACCACGCAGGGAGCACGAGCAGAAACAGCAGCGCCCACCCGGAGGCGAATTGCATGAGGCCAAGGTCGATCATGCGGCCGCCTGCGGTTGCTCGGGCTGCGGCGCCGGTTTCGACGCCTCGTGCTCGCGCTCGACGATCGCCCGCGCATCCTTCGAGAGGGCCCGAGCGCGCTCCTCGGACAGCGACCAGGCCGCGAACTTGGCGAGATCCGCTTCGTGCAACATGCGCGACAGCTGCTCGAGGGGGATCGCGGGGTACTTGCGCACGAGGGACACGAGCTCGCGGCTCGTGAGCGCGAGCGAGGCGTCGTGATAGCGTGCGGCCACGTAGTCGCGCAACACTTCGACGACGAGCGCCACGAAACGCGTGCGCTCCCCGGCGTCGACGAGGCCCATGGCCTCGATGCGGTCGAGCTCGCGCTGCGCGCGCACGTAGGGATCGACGGGAATCGCGGGTCTTGGGCGACGGCGCCGGCGCAGCCACCACCAGATCCCGAGCGCGATCGCCATGGCCGCCAGAATCGCGGCCACGATCCACCACGGGAACGGCCGCGTCTCGAAGATCGGCCGCGCAGGCTTTGGGACGCGCAGCGCGCTGTCGGCGGGAAGCACGCTGCGCACAAAAACGTCGAGCGCACCGATGGGGACGCGGCGGTCGGCACCCTGATACGTGACGATGACGTCGCCGAGCTGAATCGGCTGCCTGCCGACGTCCCACGCCGCGACGCGGTAGATCGCGGTGAGGTCCATCGACTGGAGTGTGTCCGCCACCTCGATGCGGCGTGGATCGCGCGCCTGCACCATCCCCGCCGTGTCGGGGTTTTCGGGAAAACGCACCTCGGCGTCCGCGGGCGCGCGCACGCGGACGCGAACCTCGAACGGCTCGCCGACCGTGACGGTGTCACTGGATTTCGTGACGCCGTAGCGGACCTGTTGGGCGGTAAGGTTGGCGCTTAAGAGCGCCGTCATTCCGAGCGCAGCGAGGAATCTGCAGTTCGGAAACTTCAACTGCAGATCCTTCGCTTCGCTCAGGATGACGGCTGCGATCATCGCGTCCGCTTCCTCGTCTCGCGCGCGCGGAAGAAGCGGAAGAGCGGCTCGACGATGCTGCCGTCCGTGCGAACGGGGACTTCATCGATGGCGAGCCGACGCAGAAGATGTTTGCGCGCCTCGCGTTCCTCGGTGACGCTCCAGTCGTACGCCGACCTCACCTTTGGGTCGCTGGTGTCGATGTCGATCACCTGCCCCGTTTCGGGGTCGATGAGCCGCGCGAGCCCAATGTCCGGCAGCTCGACCTCGCTCGGATCCTCGACCGTGACGGCGACCACGTCGTGTCGCTGCGCCAGCAGCTTGAGCGGACGCTCGATGTTGGGCGCGATGAAGTCCGACACGACGAAGATGATCGTCTTGTGCGCGAGCATCTTGTTCAGGTAGTCCGTGGCGCCGGCGATGTCGGTGCCGCGTCCCTCCGGCTCGAACACGAGCAGATCGCGGATGAGCCGGAGCGCATGCTTGCGGCCTTTGCGCGGGGGCACGACCAGCTCGACCTTGTCGGTGAACAGCAACGTGCCGACGCGATCGTTGTTGCGGATCGCCGTCATCGCGATGACCGCGGCCAGCTCGGATGCGAGCTCGCTCTTGAAGCGGCGCCGCGTGCCGAAGCGCTCGGATCCGGAAAGATCGACCGCGAGCATGACGGTGAGCTCTCGCTCTTCGATGTACCGCTTGACGTAGGGGCGGCGCATGCGCGCGGTGACGTTCCAGTCGATGCTGCGCACTTCGTCCCCGGCCTGGTACTCGCGCACCTCGGCGAACTCCATCCCCTGACCCTTGAAGACGGAGCGGTATTCGCCCGAAAACAGCGAGTTGACGAGGCCGCGGGTGCGGAGCTCGAGGAGCTTGACCTGGCGGAGGATGTCGAGGGGAACGCCGGAGGCGGGAGGCGGGAGGCGGGAGGCGGGAGCGCCGCCCGCGACCTGCGCTGTGTGACCGCGCCACGAGGCCGTCCGCATGACACTGCTGTGTCGATGCGGCATCTACGGCTCCCGCCTCCAGCCTCCAAGCTCCCGCCTCATGGGCTCTCGATGCTCGCCAGAATCTTCGACACGATCTCGTCGCTCGAGACCTCTTCCGCCTCGGCCTCGTACGTCGTCAGGACGCGGTGCCGGAGCACGTCCGGGCCGATCGCCTTGACGTCGTCGGGCGTCACGAACGAACGCCCGCGGAGAAACGCGTGCGCTCGCGACGCCTGCGCGAGCGCGATCGTCGCCCGCGGGCTGGCGCCGAATTCGATGAGGGGTACCAGGTCCTCGAGACCCGCTGCCTTCGGCTCGCGCGTCGCGTGCACGATGTCGACGATGTAGTCCACGATCCGGTCGTCCATGTACAGATCGGCGATGCGGCGCCGCGCGTCGAGAATCGCCTTCGGCGACGCAACGTGCTCGATGGGAATCGGCGTGCCGCCCGCCATCCGTCGCATGATCTCTTTCTCCTCGTCGCGCGACGGATAGCCGACGCGCAGCTTGAGCATGAAGCGGTCGACCTGCGCCTCGGGGAGCGGATACGTACCCTCCTGCTCGATCGGATTCTGCGTCGCGAGCACGAGGAAGGGCTCCTCGAGCACGTACGTCGTCCCGCCGATCGTCACCTGCTTTTCCTGCATCGCCTCGAGCAGCGCCGCCTGCACCTTCGCCGGCGCGCGATTGATCTCGTCCGCGAGAATGATGTTCGCGAAGATGGGTCCTTTCTTGACCAGAAAGTTGCCCGTCGCCTGGTCGTACACTTGCGTGCCGACGACGTCCGCGGGGAGAAGGTCCGGTGTGAACTGGATGCGGTTGAACGTCGTGTCGATCGTTTCGGCCAGGGTGCGCACCGTGAGCGTCTTGGCAAGGCCCGGGACGCCCTCCAGCAGCACGTGACCACCGGTGAGAAGGCTGATGAGCAGTCGCTCGACCATGTACTCCTGGCCGACGACGCGGCGGGCGACCTGACGACCGACATCCTGCACGAGGCGGGAGTCGACCGTGGGTTGGCTGGACGGTGCGGGTTGCGCTTTGGTGGCCACGAGGGCTCCGCGTCTGTGTTGAGCGTGGGATGGGTCGGCGTAAACCCCTTCAAATCTAGAACCGCACGCCGGGCGCTGGAGTTCCCGGCGCCAGGGCGGATGCATGGTGCGGATTGTCGCATCGCCGCTGCCGCGAGGACTCCAAGGGAACGGCCGGGGAACGCACTCCTCCGCAATTTGATCTGCCTACCTCCCGGAGCACGCTCGATGCGCCGCTACACCCCGATCACGCTGGCGCTCTTCGCCGTGAGCGCCTGCACCGAAAACCCGCTCGACCCGACGAACATTGCGGCGCCGCCGGTGATGACCGCATCGGCTGGCGCGAACCTGTCGGCGCTGTCCGGCGCGGAGATCGTCGATCTCGGCGCGTTCAGCCCGATGGACATCAACAACCACAACGACGTCCTCGGGTCCTCGTCCGGAGCAATCGTGCTCTGGCACGACGGCACGCTGACGCCATTCTCGCCGTCGGGTTTTCCCTACGCCCTCAACGACGCCGGTCAGATCGTCGGTACGATGGACGGCTTCGACCATCCACGCGCCGGCCTGTGGCAGAACGGCGTCGGCCATCCGCTGCCCGACATCCTCCCCTCCACCATTTACTCACGGTCGCAGGGCATCAACAACGCGGGCGTCGCCGTAGGACACACGTTCGCGGTGTTCGGCCAGATCCGTCCCGTGGTGTGGGCGGCCGACGGCACGCCCGCGTTGCTCGGCATGCTCCCCGGGTGGTCCGGCGCTCAGCCGGTGACGATCAACAACAACGGCTGGATTGCCGGATACGTGTACGGCGCCTCAAGCCCCCTGGTCGCGCTGTGGCGCGGCAGCGAGATCCTCGAGCTGCCCATGAGCTGGGTCAACGACATGAACGACGCAGGCACCCTCGTCGGTAATGGCGTGGCCGGAGGAGCCGCCAAATGGTCGAATGGGCAGCTGACGCTCCTTCCCGGTGTCGGCGGAGCTGCCAGCGCGGCGTCGGGGATCAACGGTCAGGGCGAGATCGTGGGATTCGTCATGGATGCGTCGTACGCTTCGTCGGCAGCGTACTGGTCGCCGGATGACCAGCTGACCGTTCTCGACGCGCTTCCCGGTTTTCCTCGATGCATCGCGCTGGCCATCAACAACAATGGATGGGTCGTCGGCAGGTGCTACTCTGACACGTTCGAGTCCCGAGGCGTGCTGTGGAAGCTGCATCCTCCGACGCCCGAACAGCTCCTGGATCAGCTCCAGGCTGAAGTCGCCGCGATCTCCGGCACGAACACGCGCTCACTCATGGCGCTGCTCGACAACGCCGAGAAACACTACGCGCGCAATCGAGGCGCCGTCGCTCCACTGCTCCAGGCGTTCATCACGCAAGTCGAGAACATGCTGCGGCGAGGTGACCTGACCGCGGCGCAGGCTGAATCGCTGATCAAGAAAGCGCGACAAATCCTCGCGCAGCTCTGAGAGCGCTAGCGGGCGATCATCGCCTCGATCGCCCGCACCTCTCCCTCGGACAGCGCGCGGCTCTCGCCCGCGCGCAGGTCGCCGAGCTCGATCGGACCGTAGCGGATGCGAATCAGGCGCTCGAGACGGAGATCGAGCGCCTTCGCCAACCGGCGCACTTCGCGTTTTCGCCCTTCGGTGATCGTGACCTCGAACTCATAGCGCGCATCGCCGACCGCGCGCGCCGCCACGTTGCGCGGACGCACCGGTCCGTCGTCCAGCTCGACGCCGCGCTTCGCTCGGGTGACGGCCGCGAGCGCGTCGCCAGTGACGATCGCGACGTACGTGCGCTGGATCTCGCCGCTCGGATGCATCAGCGCGTGCGCGGCGGCGCCATCGTTGGTCAGCAGCAAGAGGCCCTCGGTCATGAAATCGAGCCGCCCGACATACGTGAGGCCGGGGACGTCCTCCACCAGATCGAACACCGTCTTTCTGCCGCGCGGGTCGGCACGCGTGGTCATGACGCCCGCGGGCTTGTGCAGAGCGATCCAGATGTGCTCCGTGGGCGGCCGCACCAGGGTGCCGTCGACGCGCAGCTCGTCGCGCGTCGGGTCGATGCTCTGGCCCAGCTGGGCGACACGGCCGTTCACGGTGACGCGGCCGGCGGTGATGAGCGTCTCGGCCTTCCGGCGCGACGCGACGCCGGCGCGGGCGAGCACCCGTTGAATCCTCACGTACGTCGTGCGTCGTGCGTCAGCGTGCGTCGTGCGTGGTGCGTCAGCGTGCGTCGTGCGTCATGCGTCGTGCATGCGTCATCCGTCACTCGTCAGCGTTCAGCGGATGTCTCGACGACAGGCGGCAGAGCGTCCGCGTGCTGCCGCAGCGCGATCACGAGCTCGTCCGGGCGCGGGAGCTCCTCGAGATGACGCAGGGCAAAGTGCTCGAGGAAGATCGGCGTCGTACCGTAGAGCAGCGGGCGACCGAGTCCCTCCGCGCGGCCCACGACGTCGATCAGGCCGCGTTCGTGCAGCGACTTGAGCACGCCACCGACGTTGACGCCGCGGATCTCCTCGATCTCGGCGCGGCCGATCGGCTGCCGATATGCGATGATCGCGAGCGTCTCGAGTGCCGCCGCGGACAGGCGCTGCGGACGCGCGGCGAGCTGCGCGCGCTCGATGGCTTCCGTGTACTCGGCGCGCGTGAGCACCTGCCAGCCGCCGGCGATCTCGACGAGCTCCACGCCGTGGCCCTCGGTGTCGTAGTGAAGCCGGATTTCGTCGAGGGCGGCAGCGATCGCCGCGCGCGACGCGTCCGGGTCCAGCGCCGAGAGCTCCTCTACCGGCACTGGTCGCGCGCTCGCGAAGAGCGCGGCTTCAAGCAGCTTCGCTAGCGGACTCATTGTGGTCGTCGAGCTCCTCACGCTCGCCCGCGTCGCCGGTGCCGTCCGACTCGTCGGGATCGCGCGAGATCTCGACGTTGGCGAAGGGCCGGGGCTGCGCGACGCGCAACTCGCCAAGCCGCGCCAGCTCGAGGAGGCCGAGCAGCGCGGAGAGCACCTGCCACGGCGCGGCGTCCGCACCCACGACGTCCGTCCAGTACAGGCGCGCCCTGATCGCGAGCAGCGAGCGTATCACCTGAATGGCGGCCGGAACGTCGAGGGCGCGCGCGACGACGTCGTGCAGGTTCGGCTCGCGCACCATGCGCAGCACGCGGTCGACCGCGGACAGCAGCTCCGAGAGTGACAGCGCGAGCGGCGCCTGGAGCGGCGTCGCATCGTCGGGGAGATACGCGCGTGCGAAACGGTCGCGCCGGTCGTCGGCACGCGCCTCGAGCACGTCGACGATCTCGCGCATCTGTTGATACTCGAGGAGCCGGCGCACAAGCTCCGCGCGCGGATCCTCCCACTCGTCGCCTTCACCGCGCGGCAGGAGCATCTGCGCCTTGATGCGGAGCAGACGCGCCGCCATCTCGAGGTAGTCCGCCGCTTCGTTCAGACCTAGGGACCGGATGCGCAGCAGGAACTGCTCGGCGACGCGCGCGATCGGGATGTCGTAGATGTCGACCTTCTCGTCGCGGATCAGCGTCAGGAGGAGGTCGAGGGGGCCCGAAAAGGTGGTCAGCTCGACGACGAAGGAGCTGTCCTCGGCGCGGGCTTCGCGGGTGGGCGCGAAGGGCGTGTAGGACGCCGGCGTTACCTGGACTTCGGACGACGGGTAGTGGGTCTCCACGTGCGCACAAGGTACTGTTGTGAACCACGGAAGTCAAAGTCCTGCCTTGACATCCGCCGCTGGAAGCGGCTAGGTTCCGCACTCGCCGAGCTGCGCTTTTTCAGCGCCCGGCGTCCCCAATCGACAGCAAATCCGGAGTCAGTTCGTGCCCAATATCGCGTCCGCCAAGAAGAATCTGCGCAAGTCGCGCGCGGCGGCCATCCGCAATCGCGCTCAACGTTCCGAGCTTCGCACCGCGCTGAAGAAGGCGAAGGGGGCCGAGGCGTCGGACGAGGTGCGGCAGGCGGCGGAGCGGCTGCTGGACCGCGCGGCGCGCAAGGGGCTGATTCACAAGAACGCGGCGGCGCGGCACAAGAGCGCGCTCTCTCGCGCCGGCGCGCGCTAAAGCACCCGCGCTGTTCTTCGCACTCGGGCGAACCATCACGGTTCGCCTTTTTCTTTGGCGGGCGGTTGCGGTGTGTCGGGCGAAGGAGCCGGGTGGCGCGCTGCGCGAGCGTTGATCAATACTGACACGGGAGATCACCGTGTCAGTATTGCCAACACATCGCGCGCGGCCACCCGGCTCCCTCGCCCGCCGTCCGTCGTCGCTTTGTTTCGAAAAAAGCGAGGGCCGCGATGAACCGTGCGAGTGGTAAACGCGCGCGTGCGCAACGCTCGCCGTCGTCTCGCTCCCGAGGCGGAGCGAAGACATGGCGGCGGGGAGGCGACGAACGCGCTATACCGGTCCGCCAGCTAGACGACGGTGAGCTCGGCGCCGCAGCGCTCGCAGTACCACTCGCTCGGATAGTTCATCGCGCCGCACTCGGAGCACTTGAGCGTTTTGGGCACCTCGGTGATCCCCGAGTTACGCAGCGCTGTGGCCGGCGTTTCGTGCACCTGCGGCTTGGGCCTGGGCGCCGCAGCGGGAGCCTCCGCGGGCGGTGCGGCGGCCTTCTCCACCGGTTTCTCGGCGACAGGCTCGGCCTTGGGAGCGGGCGGCGCGGGCGGCGTCGGCGCGTCCGCCACGGCTTTGGGTTGCTCTGTGCGGGCCTCGGCGTTGGCAACTCTCTTCGGCGCGTCGGCCGGAGTGGACGACGCGGCCGGCGTGCTCGGCCCGACGACCGACTTGAGGAACTCCAGCTCGTCGAAATCGGTGGAGTGGCGCGCTTCCACCTGAACGGGCGCGCCGCTGAGGATCTCGCGGATGCGATTCAGGTCGTCCGCGACGAGCTCCTGATCTTCCTTGAACTTCGCCAGCAGCCGGTCCGCCTTCTTTTTCGAGATCTCCCACTCGCCCGGCGTCAGCTCGCCGACCTGGGCGCGGAGCTCGTTCTCCGACAGCTCGTCGCGCAGCTCCTCCTCCGATACCTCCAGCTCCTTGAGGCGCACCATCAGCGTGCGGGCATGCTCCTGCATCGCGTTCGTGTGCTCCCGGAGGCTGCTCATGACCTCGTCGAGCCGCGCGTTGTAGTCGCCACGTACACGGTCGTACACGTGCGGCGGCGTCGAGTCCTTTTTCGCCTCGAGATCGCGCAGCCATTTCTCGTACTTCTGCCGTTCGCCCATCAGCTGGGCGACGACTTCGAGTGGCGTGGGCTCGGTGACTTTCTTGCGCGGCGGCATCGGTCAGCGGGCAGCGGCAGGCGGCATGCAGACAATATTGCTCATCGTGCCAGCTGATGCACGACACGGCCGTCGACGACGGTGTAGTGCACGCGGCCGGTGAGCGTCATCCCCTGGTAAGGTGTGTTGCGTCCCTTGGTTCTGAACTTCGCGGCGTCGACGACCCACGTGGCCTGCGGATCGAACACGGTGACGTCCGCCGCGGCGCCCTTGCGCAGTGTCCCGCCCGCGAGGTTGAAGACCCGCGCCGGCGCACACGACATGCGTTCGATGAGCGTCGCGAGATCGATCACCTTCGGCTTCACGAGCCAGGTGATGTTTACCGCGAGCGCGGTCTCGAAGCCGACGATGCCGTTGGGCGCGTCCGCGAACTCACGCTCCTTCTCGTCGTAGTGGTGCGGCGCGTGATCCGTGGCGATGACGTCGATCGTCCCGTCGCGAACCGCCTCGCGCATCGCCTCGACGTCGTCCGCGGTGCGCAATGGAGGATTCATCTTCGCGTTGGTGTCGTAGCCGTCGACCTCGGCTTCGGTGAGCGACAGATGATGCGGGCACACCTCCGCGGTGACGCGAATCTCCTGATCCTTGCCCCAGCGGATCAGCTGTACGGAGCCGCGCGTGCTCATATGGCAGAGGTGAATGTGTCCACCTGTGCGCCTGGCGAGCAGCATGTCCCGGATCGCCATGATCTCCTCGGCCTCCGACGGGATGCCCTTGAGGCCCAGGCGCATGCTCGTGGGACCCTCGTTCATCACGCCTCCGCGCGCGAGCGTCGGCTCCTCGCAATGGTCTGCCACCGGGATACCGAAGGTCCGTGCGTACTCGAGGGCGGTGCGCATGAGGTGAGCGCTCGCGACCGGCTTGCCGTCGTCGCTCACGGCGACCGCTCCGGCCGCGATCATCTCGCCGAATTCCGCGAGCACCTCGCCCTTCTGTCCGACCGAGATCGCACCGATGGGATAGACGCGCGCCATCGCGGCGCGCTGCGCCTGCCGCGCGACGAATCCGACAGCCGCCTGATTGTCGGTGACCGGATCGGTGTTCGGCATGGCGCACACCGCCGTGAATCCGCCCGCCGCGGCGGCCGCCGCACCCGTGGCGATGGTCTCGACGTCTTCGCGCCCCGGCTCGCGCAGGTGGCTGTGGACGTCGATGAAGCCTGGCGCGACCACGAGACCACTGCAGTCGATCACAGTGGTCCCGTCGCCCGTCTCCCGTCGCCCGTCCCCGAAACCGCGTCCGATCGAATCCACCCTATTACCGACGATTGCGAGGTCAGTCACTGCGTCGAGATTCTGCGAAGGATCCACGACGCGCCCGCCGCGCAGGATCAGCGTGCTCACGCCGCACCTGCCTTTGCCTTTTCGGCGAGCTCGGGCTTGCCGCCCGACAGCAGGTAGAGCACCGCCATGCGCACCGCCACGCCGTTCGTGACCTGATCGAGAATCACGCTGAACGGCCCGTCCGCGACGTCCGAGTCGATCTCCACGCCCCGATTCATCGGGCCGGGATGAAGGATGAGAATGTCGCGCTTCGAGCGCTCGAGGCGCTCGCGCGTGACGCCGAATACCCGGTTGTATTCGCGCAGCGACGGGATGTAGCCGAGCTGCATGCGCTCGAGCTGCAGCCGAAGGATGTTGAGCGCGTCCGCCCACTCGACCGCCTCGTCGAGCCGATCGAACACGGTCACGCCGAACTCGTCGATCGCGTTCGGCAGCAGCGAGCGCGGGCCGCACACCGCGACCGCCGCACCCATCTTCTTGAGCCCCCAGATGTTCGAGCGCGCGACGCGCGAGTGCAGCACGTCGCCGACGATGCAGACCTTCACGCCATCCAGGTGCTTGAAGTGGTCGCGCAGGGTCAGCAGATCCAGCAGTCCCTGCGTGGGATGCTCGTGCGTGCCATCACCGGCGTTGATGACGTTCGACTCGATGCGCTCCGCCAGGAATTGCGCCGCGCCCGATGCCCCGTGTCGGATGACGACCATGTCGATGCGCATCGCCTCGAGATTGCGCGCCGTGTCCACGAGCGTCTCACCCTTGGTGACGCTCGATCCCGAGGCCGCGACGTTCACCGTGTCCGCCGAGAGCCGCTTCTCCGCGAACTCGAACGACACGCGGGTCCGCGTGGACGCCTCGAAGAACAGGTTCACGATCGTCGCGCCGCGCAGTGTAGGGACCTTCTTGATCGCGCGCTCGCTGATCTCCTTGAAGGGCTCCGCGGTGTCGAGAATGAGCTGGATTTGCTCCGTCGCCAACGGCTCGAGCGCCAGGAGGTCCTTCCCAAGCGGCGCAGCACCTGGCGTCATTCGTCGCCGCTCTTCGACGCGAGGATGACGGCGTCCTTGCCATCGAGCTCTTCGACGAACACGTCCACGCGCTGCTCCGCGCTGACCTCGACAGCCTTTCCCACGACGTCCGGGGCGATGGGAAGCTCGCGTCCTCCCCGATCTATGAGAACGGCCAAGGCGATGCGCCTTGGCCGTCCGAAGTCCGCGAGCTCGTCGAGAGCCGCGCGCACTGTTCGTCCCGTGTAGAGGACGTCGTCCACGATGACGACGTGCTTACCGTCGATGTCGACGGGAATGCTCGTCGGACCGACCACGGGCCGCGGTCCCACGGTCTGGAGGTCGTCGCGGTACAGGGTGATGTCGAGCGCGCCCTGAGGGACGCCGGCCTTCTCACGCTCGTTGATCATCGCGACGATACGGGCCGCCAGCTGCACCCCTCGGCGCTGGATCCCGACGATGACGAGCCCTTCTGTACCGTTGTTCAACTCGACGATCTCGTCCGCCATGCGCCGCAGGGTCCGGACGAGTGCACGGGCGTCGAGCACAGTACGACTTTGGGAAGCGGGGGAAGCCGCCATCGGCGGCGAAATATGGGATAACGACCCTATTTATAGTAGTGAGCGCCAGGTGAGGGCTGATGTCTGCATTGACCAAACGTGTGCAGCATCACACTTTGGCGTGCTACCGCCCCTCTCCCTCCCTGGCCGAAGTAGACCATGGCTTCGCGCGAACTCACCTTTACGGCACCGGTCACTGCCCTCGGAGGGCGCGCTCGCGGCACGGGCGCGAACATCGCCGAGGGATTCCGGTTCGTGGGATCGTGCGTGCGCGCCGCCGCCAGCTTTCCCAGGAACGCGCGGTCGCTCAGCCGCCGCATCCTGTTCATGCAGGTGCGCTTCACCGCGGTCGACGCCATGCCGATCATCGCCGGGCTCGCCCTGCTCATCGGCGCGCTCGTCATCGCGCAGGCGCATGCACAGGCGGTGCGCTTCGGCGTGTCCGAGGCGCTCGGACAGCTGCTCGCGACGATCATCGTGCGCGAGCTCGGTCCGCTGTTCGCGGCGATCATCGTCGTCGCACGTTCGGGGACGGCGATCGCCTCCGAGCTGGCGACGTCTCGTGTGATGGGCGAGGTCACGGCGCTCGAGGCGCTCGGCGTCGATCCCATCCAGTACATGGTCCTTCCGCGGCTGCTCGCCGCCGCCATCTCCGTCGCGCTGCTCGCGATGTACTTCGACGCCATCGCCATCCTCGGCGGGATGGTCGCGACGTCCTATCTCGCCCACCTCCGGCCCGGCGACTATCTTGAGTCGCTGCGCATGGGGATGTCCGCGTCGGACATCGTGCAGGTCATCATCAAGGGTGGGCTCTTCGGCTTCGGCACTGCCGCGATCTCCGCGTGGGCGGGACTGCGTGCCGCGCGCACGCCGGCGGCGATCCCCCAGAGCGTCACGCGCGGCGTGGTCTACGCCATGGTGTACGTCTTCGCGGTGTCGGCAATCTTCAGCGTGTCGCGGTCGATATGGACGTCGTGATCGATTTCAGCCACGTCCAGGGCGAACGCGCCAGCGTCCGGTGGGCGCATCCGATCTCCTTTCAGCTCGAGCGCGGGCAGTACTATCTCATCCGCACGAACTCGACGCTCTCGTCGCCGATGTTCCGCCTCTGCCTCGGCTTCTCGGATCCGAGCGTGGGAGACGTGCGCGTCGAGGGACGCGCGCCGCACGCCATGAGCCGCTACGCGGTGCGCGACTTTCGCCGCACCATCGGGTGCGTGTTCGAGCCGGATGGACTGGTGGCGAACCTGACTCTCAAGATGAACCTCGTCGTACCGCTCGTGTTCGCGACGGGTCTCGAGTACGAGGAGGCGATGGCGCGCGCGGACAGCATGCTTCAGGTGATGCATCTGTCGATGTGGGCCGACGTGCGTCCGGCCGCGCTCCCCGCCGAAATCCGCCAGACGGCGGCGCTGGCGCGCGCGCTGTGTCCGCGTCCGGCGCTGCTGCTGCTCGAGAATCCGCTCGCCTCCGTGGACGACAAGGAGACGCGCCGGCTGATGTCGCTGTGTCGCGCGCAGGCGGAGACCCTGCTCGTGATCACGCATCGCTACGACAGCGTGTTGAACGAATTCTCGGACGCCAGTTTCGTGTGGGACGATGACGGTTTCAGGACGGCGGCATAGATGAAGTGGGATAATACGGATCTTCGGGTCGGCCTCATGGTGTTCGGCGCGCTCGTGCTCGGCATCGTGAGCTTCGTCTGGGTCGGGCGGCAGTGGGGGCGCAACGTCGCGCCGCTGTACACGGACGTCAGCGACGTCCAGGGGATCGGCGCCGAGAGCCAGGTCTTTCTCAATGGCTACAGCGTCGGGCGCGTCAGCGAGGTGCGACCGCACCTGGGCAAGGATGGCCAGCTGCTCTTCCGCATCCGGATGGACATCGTCTGGAAGCTCGAGGACGGCGGCCGCATGCCGCTCGACTCGAGCCTGCGCGCGCGCGTCGTGCCGCCGGCGCTCGACATCGGGCGCGGCACCATCGTGCTCGAGGCCAATGGACACCGCGGCGCGGCGCTCAAACCCGGCGACGTGGTGCCGAGCATGCAGGTCGGCGGCACGACGAACCGGATGCAGTTGGTCGTGGACAGCGTCGGGCGCGATATGCGGCTCGTGATCGGATCGGTCGAGCGTCTCGTGAAGTCGCTGGACGTCACCGTCGCGTCGGCGACGAAGACGATGGATAACGCGAATGCGATGCTGGCGAGCGTGAATCACGAGATGCCCGCGATCATGCGCGGAGTGAAAACGAATCTGGCGTCCGCGGATTCACTCATGCGCACGCTGCATACGGTGACGCCGGCTACGGTGGCGACGCTGGACTCGGTGCGCGCGCTGCTCGGCGACTCGCGGGTCGCGATCGCGCGGGCAACCCAGTTCCTCGACGCGAACGAGCCGCAGCTCACCAGCACGCTCGCGAACCTCGATCAGGCGAGCGCGGTGCTCAACAACCTGCTCAAGGAAGTATCGCGGCGTCCGATCAAAGCGATCACGGGCGTCAGGCCGCCGGCCTTCGGCAATGGAGAAGTACGGCAGGCGGGAACAGCGTCGACGAGTAAGGGAGGCCGCCCGAACTAATTAGGGCGAGCGGCGGCGGTAACTGCGGCGGTAACTGCGGCGGTAAGTGCGGCGTTAACTGCCGCGATAACTGCCGCGATAACTGCGGACTGACCCGTCTTTAGCGCGTTGTTACCGCCGCTGTTACCGCCGCTGTCACCGCCGCCGTTACCGCCGCCGTTACCGCCGCTGTTAACGCCGCCCTTAGCAGTGCTGTTAGGAGAGCCTGAGCGCCGTCACCGGCGGCACCGCCGTCGCTCGCCGCGCGGGGATGTAGCAGGCGACGAGTACGGTCGCCAGCATCAGCGCGGCGACACCGCCGAAGGTGAGCGGGTCGAGCGGCGTGACCCCGAACAACATGTTCGCCATCAGCGACGTCAGCCCTGCGGCGGCAAGCGTGCCGATCGCCAGACCGAAAGCCGCGGTCGCGAGGCCCTGGCCGACGACCATTCGGATGATGTCCGACCGCTGAGCGCCCAGCGCCAGGCGGACGCCGAATTCCTTGGAGCGCTCGGCCGTGGAGTGGCTCACCACGCCGTAGACGCCGATGATCGCCAGCAGGAGAGCCGCGGCGGCGAAGCACCCGAACAGCACGAGCGCGAAGCGTCTCGCTTTCAGGGAGTCGTTGGCGATCTCGTCGAGAGTTCGCGTCCCGGCCATGGTCAGCGAGGGGTCGAGCGACGCGACGACCCGCTTGATCTGTCGCTCGTAGCCGCGCGGCTCGTCGCGAGTGCGCACGAGGATGTTCAGGTCGCCCACCGGCGCCTGAGCGTGCGGCAGATATACCGTGGCTTCGGGGGGAGCATCGAGCGACGCGTGACGGATGTCGGCGACGACGCCCACGACCTCTCGCACGACAGGCGCGGCGTAGAATCCGAGCGAGATGCGGCGCCCGAGAGGATTTTCGTTCGGCCAATACCGCCGCGCCATCGATTCGCTGATTACCGCCACAGGCAGCGCAGCGGAATCGTCGTGCGCCGTCAACAATCGTCCGGCGCGCAGCTGCATGCGGAGCACGGCGAACGCGTCGGGGGTGAGCGCGGTGACGTGCGCCGCCGGCTCTTCGCCGCGCGCGACGGCCTGTCCGACGATCCCGAACTTCGCCTGGTCGGCGCCGATGCGATCGGCGAGCGGGATCGACGTCGAGACCGCAGCCGCCTCGACGCCCGGAATGGCGGCGGCGCGGGCGACCAACTCGGTGACGAACTGTCGCCGGGCCGACGGCGTGCGCTGCGAGCTCCAGATGAACGTCGTCGATGCGAGGACGTGATCCGACCGGTATCCGCGATCGCTACCCGTCACGAGGACGAAGCTGCGCATCAGCAGGCCCGCACCGACGAGCAGGACGATCGCGAGCGCGACCTCGGCGATCACCAGCAGGCCGCGCAGCCGGTGCTGGCGTGGCGAGCCGGCTGCTCGCGCGCCGGACGTGAGCTCCCGTTGCGAGGAGGGATCCGCGGCGCGCAGCGCGGGGAACAACCCGAAGCCGAACGTGGTCAGGACGACCGCGCCAAGCGCAAAGAGCAGCGCGCGCGCGTCCACCCTCATCTCCTCGACCCGCGGAAGCGTGCCGGGACTGATGCTCCGGATCGCGCCGACGCCCCAATAGGCCAGCAAGGTGCCGAACAGACCGCCGACGGCCGCCAGGAGGAAGCTCTCCGTGAGTACCTGTCGCGTGATGCGCCGAGGTCCTGCGCCGAGTGCGGTGCGAACCGCAAATTCGCGCGCCCGCCGGGCGGTGCGCGCGAGGAGGAGATTGGCGACGTTCGTGCAGGCGATCAGCAGCACCAGGCCGACCGCGCCGAGCAAAAGGAAGAGAGCGCGTGCCGCGTTGCCCGCGACTCCGTCGCGCAGCGGTACTACCGTGACGGCGCTCAGGGTATTGGTGGCAGGGTACTCCGTGGAAAGTTGATCGGCGACGCGATCGAGATCCGCCGCCGCCTGCGCCACCGTCACCCCCGGCTTGAGGCGTGCGACCACGTGATACCAGCCGGACGCTCGAAAGTTGACTTCGGAAGTATCCAGAGTCTTCGGGCTGAACACCTCGTAGCGCTTCAGGTGTCCGAGATAGGCGAAGTTCCGCGGCAGCACGCCGACGATCGTGTACAGGTCGCTTCCGACCCGCAGCGCGCGCCCAATGACGCTGTCCTGGCCGCCGAACCGCCGCTGCCAGGAGTCGTAGGTCAGGATCAGGACATGGCCGTTGCCGGGCGTGAAGTCTTCATCGTGCAGGAGCCGGCCGCGGACGGGGCGCGCATCCAGCACCTTGAAGAAATCCTGCGTGACGTTCCAGTTGCCGAGGCGCTCCGGTCCCTCCGGCGTCTCATACGCGAGTCCGTACGGCTCCGCCGCCGCCATCGCGGCGAACGCACGCGCGCGCTCGCGCCACGACGCAAAGTTGCCGGGCGCGACATCCTCGCGCTCGATGCCCTTCTTGCGATCGTTCTGGAAGAGCGTGACGATGCGCTCGGTATGGGAGAACGGAAACGGCTTGAGAAGCACGCCGTCCACGGCGCTGAAGATCGCGGTGTTCGCGCCGATTCCGATTGCCAGCGTGAGCACGGCAGCGGTCGTGAATGCCGGCGCATTGCGCAGGGTGCGCACGGCGTAGCGCATGTCCTGGAGGAGGGTCTCGAGACTCGCGCCACGGCGTCCGTCGCGCACGTTCTCTTTCACCGACTCGACACCACCTGCCTCGAGGAGCGCGGCGCGCCGGGCCGCATTCGGCGCCATCCCCGCGCGGATCTTCTCCTCGGTGAGGAGCTCGACGTACCCGCGCAGCTCACGGTCGAGGTCTGCGTCAGCCCTGCGATTGCGAAACATGCTGGATCCTCAGGTGATGCGCAGCGCCAGCGCCATCGCTTTCGCGATCCGCGCCCACTCGTCGGTTTCGTCCTCGAGCTGCTTCCGCCCCTTCCGCGTGAGCTTGTAGTACTTGGCGTCGCGGCGGTTCTCCGACTTGCCGAAGGAGGACGTCAGCCACCCTGCCGCCTCCATGCGATGCAGCGCCGGGAAGAGCGATCCCGCCTTGACCCGGAAGGCCCCACGCGTGATCTGCTCGATGCGCCGCGCGATACCGAGCCCGTGGAGCTCACCCAGGGTCAGCGTCTTCAGGATGAGCAGGTCGAGTGTGCCCTGCAATAAGTTGGTCTGCGCCATGTGATATCCAGTAGACAGTCTATATGATGATAGGGTTGGAACATATAGATAGTCAATACGTCAGGCTGGCTTAAGGGCGGCGGTAAGAGCGGCGGTAACGGCGGCGGTAACTGCAGCGATAACTACGCGCTAAAGGCGTGGTTAGTACCGCTGTTACCGCCGCCGTCAGCGCCGCCGTTACCGCCGCCGTTAAGGTCTGGACGATATTTCTGCGGCATGGATTTCGACCTGCAACCCCGCCTCGTCGGCCGCCTCGTCGAACTGCGGCCCCTCACGGCCGCGGATTTCGACGCCGTCTATCACGCGGCGAGCGATCCCCTCATCTGGGAGCAGCACCCCGAGTCCGACCGCTACAAGCGTGAGGTGTTCCAGCGCTACTTCGACGGCGCGATCGAGTCGAAGGGCGCCTTCGCCGTGATCGACCGCGCCACCGGCCGCGTCATCGGCAGCACGCGCTACTGCGCGCTCGCGCCCGACGGCAGCGAGGTGGAGATCGGCTGGACGTTCCTCGAGCGCGCGTACTGGGGCGGCGCGTACAACGGCGAGATGAAGACGCTCATGCTCGACCACGCACTGCGCTACGTGGAGCGCGTCGTCTTCGTCGTCGGTGAAAACAACCGCCGCTCGCAGAAGGCGCTCGAGAAGATCGGCGCGCGGTTCGAGCGGCGCGCCGAAGCCACCGCGCCCGACGGCACCGTGCGCCGGAACGTGATCTACGTCGTCAGCTCACGGGGCCGGCGCGGGTAACGATCCGGCGACGATGAAGGCATCCCGCTCGAATGCATATGTCTCGCGGCCGAAGTAGTCGCGCTTCACCAGCTCGACCACCATTCTGTTCGCCGTGCAGTGCCACGTCTCGAAATCACGCGGCTTCGCCGTGCCGAACACCGCCGGTGTAAAGGCGCCGACGTTCACGCCGCCGCGGTCGCGCGCGGAGGGATAGCGAAAGAGCTCGACCCCCGCCCCGCGCATGTCGGCGCCCAGCGCCTGCGAGGCGGCGTAGCGCACGGGAGACGCAATCGCGTGGTGGTGCGCGTCGAAGGGCGGCGCGACGAGGTCGACGCCGCGCGCCGAGCGTGCCCGGACGCGGAAGGCGGTGAGCTGCGTCGTCAGCGCGCCGAGATCGGCCGCGGTATGCTCCAGAAAGACGCAGCGATAATAGGCGACCTCGGCGAACATCGTGCGCCGCGACTCGGATCCGTACCAGATGCCGGAGTCGAACCGGCTGCCGAACCGTGAGCCGTACTTCAGCGGCGGATATCGGAATGGCGTGGACAACAGGTAGTGGACCTTACCGCCGGCGCGATCCGGCGGCTTGGCGCGGTCGATCAGGTCCTCCAGAAGATGCTGCTCCTCGACGGAGTCCACGAGTTTCCGCGTGGAGACCTGATGCTGCGCTTCGACCGCGCGCCACGGCGCCAGCCGCAGCGCCCGAATCTCAGAGGCGCCCGCGCATCGCGTCCAGATACTGGACGACATCGACCAGACCTTCCACGGTGCGAATCCGCTCGGCGGGGACGCCGAGCTGCGTGTTGTTCGCGGACAGCCACGCGCGCGCTTTCGCGTCGTCCCCGCCGACGAGGGCGTCGAGGCTGCGATACAGCCGGAGAAACAGGAGGGCGAGCTCGCCCTCCTTGGAGTCCGGATCGAGACCGCGTCCATGCTGCAACCGCGACACCGAGGCCTCGCTCGAGCCAAGCACGATCGCGAGCTGGCGGTTGCGCAAGCCGAGGCGCTCTGCCGCGGACAGCACCGCCTTCGAGAGCACGGGGCCGGGCTCGGGGCGTCCGCGAGCGGAGGGGCGGATCGGGGCTGTCATCAATTGCAACAATAGTAAGGAAAACTTTCACGTGCAATATCGGCGCGTCCGGCGTACCTTCCCCCAATTCCTCAATCCAGGAGCATCCGAATGACTGCTCGGGTCCGCGCAGGGATGGTCCTCGTCCTCGCGATGTCCGGCGCGTGTCGCGGCAAAAAGGACGCGGCCGCAACCGCCGATACGTCAGCGGCAGCCACGGCGAGCACCAACCCGTCCTGCACGGCAGTCGACGAGTCGGAGGGCGGGCCGGTGGTGCGCGTAGAGCTCGACGCGGATGCGGCGAAGCTCGAGCGACTCCAGATCAATGCCGTACGCGACCCGGGACGTCCGCTCCGCGCGACGCTGCAGGCGAGTGCGGGAGAAGTCGAGTGCGCGACGGGCGGCACGCTCATCCGCTTCTCGCTTCGCGGCCAACAGACGTCGATGGCGCTGACGGTGCACGCGCCCGCGGATTCCGTGTTTGTCGCCGTTCAAGGGGGCGGTGCGTATGGCGGGCAGCAGTATCCCGCCACCGGCACGCAGGAGGACCTGCTCTGGGGCGAGCAGCTTCGCGAGAGTATCAGGAGGTCGCGCGGCCTTCGCTGATCACCTACGACGATACCTTTGGGAACGGCTGATCGATCGACGGACTCTGCTCGGTGAAGAAATGCGGGCCGTCTTCACCGATGTAGAGACAATCCTCGAGCCGCACACCGAACTCGCCGTAGATCACGATCGTCGGCTCGTCGCTGAAGCACATCCCGGGCTGAATCGGAGTCGTGTTGCCGCGGACGAAGTTCGTCCATTCGTGACCGTCGAGTCCGATGCCGTGCCCGGTGCGGTGCGGCAGTCCCGGCACTTTGTAGCCCGGACCGAAGCCCGCGTCGGTGATCACCTTGCGCGCGGCGGCGTCGACGGACTCGCACGTCGCGCCCACGCGCGCTGCCGCAAACGCCGCGCTCTGGGCGCGCTTCTCGAGATCCCACACCTCGCGCTGCCGCGGTGAGGGCTTCCCGAATACCGTCGTGCGCGTGATGTCGGACGCGTACCCCTCCACCGTGCACCCGCCGTCCACGAGAACAATGTCGCCTTCCCTGAGCGTCGCGGGTTTCGTGGTGCCATGCGGAAAGGCGGACGAAACGCCGAAGAGACACAGGGCGCCTTCGCTCGCACCGCCCAGCCGCTGGATGGCAGCGGCGATCGTGCGCGAGAGCTCGCCCTGCGTCATCCCTTCGTGCAACGTCGGAAATGCGGCGCGATAGCCGGCGATGGTGATGTCGTTCGCGCGCTGCATCAGCGCGATCTCCGCTTTCGACTTGAACATCCGACAGCCGGCCGTGACCGGCGTTGCGCTCACGAACTCCAGCTGTGGCGCTTCGCGCCGGATTCCGTCCGTGATGAAGAATCGGACGCGCTCGTCGAGGCCGACGCGACCCGTCGCGATGCCCCGGTCGCGCAGGATGTCGGCAACGAGACGGTACGGACTTTCGTCCTCCTGCCACGCGCGCACGTCGCTGGAGAATTTGATCAGCTCACGCGCGCGCTCCTCCTCGAAACGAGGCGTGATGTAGCCGAGATCGCCCTTTGCGGGGATGACGACGCCGAAGGGACGCTCGCTCAGCCCCCAGCGCACGCCGGTGTAGTAGAACATGCTCGATCCCGGCTCGAGGAAGATCGCCACGATGTCGTTCTCGGTCATCAGCCGTCGCGCTTTCTCGATGCGCGCCAGTCGTTCGGCGTCGGTGATCGGTGCGACCGGCGGTCCCAGCGGCCGGAGGGCGCGGATCGAGTCGGGGATATTCGACGGCGCCTGCGCGTGCGACGCGCCCGGCGCGAGCATGTCGGCGCCGACCGCCGCCGCGCCGGCCAAAACCGCGCTGCGGCGCATGAAGCTGCGTCTGTCCATTCGATTTCGGTTGGGGGAACGCAATGCTATGCGCGCGCGTCAACAGCCGCCATACCAGTCGGATGAGGTCGGTGTTCAGTGGCCGGAACTCCGCGACGGCACACGCGCTGCTTCACGAGCGAGCACCCCGAACCGCGGCATCACGTGAGAGCAAAACAGACGCTGGCCATTTCGATCGTGTGCTTGTCCATGGCGGCGCCACTGCACGGACAGGCGGACACGATCCCGCGCACCAACCTGTTTACGTGGCGTGACGCGGCGATCCTGGAAGGGTTTGCGATCATCGCCGTCGCCGCCGCGCCGCTGGACCGACGCATGGCCGAGCGCCTGCGCGATTCGACGCTCCAGTCGAACATGAAGCTGCGCAAGACCGCGCGCTTCGTGCGCACGATCGCGGACCCGGGCTCGTACCTCATCGGCGCCGGGCTGTATGCGTATGGACGGATCGCCGACGACGCCAAGGCAGCCGACCTCGGATTGCACGGCACGGAGGCGCTCTTCGTCGGCAACTCGCTCGGCCTGGTGCTGAAGGGCATCATCGGACGCGCGCGGCCCTACAAGGACGTCACGAACCCGCACGATTATCAGCTGATGCGCGGATTCAAGCGCGGCGGCGAACCGTATCGCTCGATGCCGAGCGGCCACACGATCGCGGCGTTCGCGGCCGCATCCGCGGTGACGTCGGAGACGAGCCGCTGGTGGCCAAGCAGCGTCTGGTACGTCGCGCCGCTCATGTACGGCGGCGCAGCGACCACCGGCATCTCGCGCATGTACAACAACAAGCACTGGGCGAGCGACGTCATCAGCGGAGCGGCGATCGGAACGATGGCGGGTGTCATGGTCGTGCGGTGGCACTTTTCCCATCCCGGGAACACGATCGATCGCGCGCTCCTCGGCGCATCCATCCGGCAGACTCCCACGGGTTGGAATTCCCTCTCCCTGTGGCTCGCCCCATTGCGGTAGTCATCCGGCGCTTACCTTAGCGGGATGCATTCCGCCGACCGCGCGGCCCCCGACCCACGTCGCGCGCTCATCTGGGGACTCGTCGTCGTCGCCCTCGCCGTTGCGGCGGCGCTGGGCGTCGTCCTCGTCCGCACTGTCGCGAATGCAGTGGGCATAGGCCGTCGTGCGGAGCCGACGATCAATCACGAGATCGTGGTCGAGCGGCTGCGCGAGGTCGCGAAGCTCGTCGCGACCGAGATGACGCTGCGCGACGTCGTGATTTACGAGCAGACGAGGTTTCGTTCCACGAAGCGCGTCCTGCTGGTTGTGACAGGCCGGGTGTCCGCGGGAATCAACCTGATCAGCGCGCGCGTGGAGATCGACTCGGCGAAGAAGCACATCACGGTCTCACTGCCGCCCGCGCAGATCATCAGCGTGGATGTGCTCAACGTGACGACGTACGACGAGCGCGCCGGTTTGCTGAATCCGTTCACCTCGGATGACCGCGACGAAATCCGGCGCCGGATTCGCGCGCAACTCATGGACGCCGCGCGGCAGAGCGGCATCCTCGCGCATGCGGATCAGGCGGCGATGAAGGCGCTGAACGATCTCCTCGCACACGACGGCTACACGGTCGAGATCAAACGGCCAGTCGCGCTGGAGCAGCCAAAGGGCTAACGGTTGATCGATCGAAGGATCGCGCGCGCCGGCGCACCTTCGCGTCCCACGGTATTGATCGGCAGCACCACAAGCTCGTAGCGACCGGCGGCTACGGAGTCGAGAACGAGACCCTCGACCATCGCGATTCCCTTGCCGAGCAGGATCCGATGGGTGCGCGGTGCGTCCGCGCCGAACTTCTCGGCTGACAGGTAGTCGATACCGACGAGGCGAATGCCCGCGTCGGCCAGGACCTGCGCCGCGTCGGGCGTGATGTACGCGAAATCGCGATGAAAGCGCGCCTGGCGCATCCATCCGTGTCGCGAGCTCCGCGTGCGAAAGAGCACGCGCGGCGGCGCGTTTCGCCACGGATGCCGCTGCAGCTCGGCCACGTCGATGGCCGTGACGCTATCGGGGATGTCGATGACCTGGGCGGCGCCCACCAGTGCATCCAGCGGCACGCGGTCGACGGATGCACCCTCCCTCAGAAAATGCATCGGAGCGTCGACGTGCGTGCCGCTGTGGGCCCCCATCGAATACGCGGACAAGGTGAGGGCGTCGCCACGCCGCATGTCTTTGACGAACTCGAAGCGGAGTGGCGCGTCGCCCTCGTACACCGGTGTCGTCGCGGGATCGAGCGGAGCGCTGACGTCGAGCCAGGCGGGCGCGCCGCCGGGAACGCGCGGCGCATTCGTTGACGCCAAGAGCAGTGCGGCAAGAACGATCGCGGCGGTGCGCATGTTGTGCCTCCAGGTCAGAGGGCCAGGCTGAGTAAGAGCGTGAACGCGAGCCCGGCGACGCCGATGATGGTTTCCGCAACCGTCCACGTTCGCAACGTCTGCGGCACGGACATGTTGAAGAACTCCTTGATGAGCCAGAAGCCGGCATCGTTCACGTGCGAGAGAACCAGGGCCCCCGCGCCCGTCGCGAGCACGAGGAGCTCCGCCTGGCCCGACGTCCGCGCCGCCATCGGCGCGACGATCCCCGCCGCGGTGGTCATCGCGACGGTGGCGGAACCCGTGGCGACGCGAATCAGCGCGGCGAAGAGCCAGGCGAGGAGAATCGGTGACGTGTGCGTCGCGCCCGAGAGGTCGGCGATGGCGCGGCCGACGCCACTCTGTATCAGCACCTGGTTGAAGCCGGCGCCGGCGCCGATCACGAGAATGATGGTCGCGGTGGGTGCCAGACAATCGTTGCAGAACCTGAGCAGCTCATCGCGGGTGAAGCGCCGCGCGCGACCGAGCGACCAGAAGGACAACAGCAGCGCCAGCAGCAGTGCGACGATCGGATTGCCCAGGTCATGGAGCAGAAGTCGCGCGCGACTATCGGCGCGCAGTGACGCGTCCGCCGTGCTCGCGAGCAGCATCAGTATGACGGGGATGAGGACCGTGAGGAGCGAAATACCGAACGACGGAAGGGCAACTGCGGATTCCTCGCTGCGCTCGGAATGACGGTCGGTGAGTTGCGCGGCGAGTGGGTTGCCGGGCGGCAGCGTGATACGGCTCGCGATCCAGGCGCCGAAGATCGGACCCGCCAGCGCCGCCGTCGGCAGCCCCACCAGCACTCCGTACAGCAGCGTGCGGCCGACGTCCGCTCCGTAGGCATTCACGGCGAGCATCGCCGCCGGATGCGGCGGCAGCATCCCATGCACCACGGACAGACCCGCGACGAGCGGAATGCCAAGCTTCACGAGTGACATCCCGGTACGGCGGCCGATCGTGAACACCAGAGGTACGAGCAGGACGAAGCCGACCTGGAAGAACACGGGAATGCCGACGATGAAGCCGACCAGCATGATCGCCCAGTGCACGCGGCGCTCGCCGAATCGGTCGATCAGCGTGGTCGCGATGCGGGTCGCGGCTCCGGACTCCGCCATGATCTTGCCGAGCATCGTGCCGAGGCCCACGACGACGGCGATGAATCCCAGCGCACCGCCGACGCCCGCCTGAAACGCGCTCGCGGCGGCGCCCAGTGACATGCCCGCCGTCATACCCATCGCCAGCGAGACGGTGAGGAGCGCGATCAGCGGATGCAGCTTGAATCGCGCGATGAGCAGAATGAGCGCAAGAACCGCGACGAGCGCCGACGTCAGCAGCCCGTGTCCGACGTCATGGCCCGATGTGCTCCAGGATCGCCGCGATGATCTCGTTGGGCGATTGGCGTACATCGCACACCCAGGCGCCTTCGTCCCGCGAAGGTTCCTCGAGCGCGGTGAACTGACTGTCGAGCAGCGACTCCGGCATGAAGTGTCCCTTTCGCTGCTTCAGCCGATCCGCGATCAACCCGGGCGAGCCGCGCAGGAAGATGAGCTGGATGGGTCCCGCCTCGCGCAGGACGTCCCGGTACGCGCGCTTGAGCGCCGAACAGCTCAACACGATCGGTTCCAGACGATCCGTGGCGTCGCGAATGACGTCCGCGAGATGGCCGAGCCACTCGCGACGATCCGCGTCCGTGAGCGGGATGCCGCTCGCCATACGCAGCACGTTCGCCCGAGAGTGGAAGTCGTCACCCTCCACGAAAGCGACGCCAAGAACCTGGGCGAGTGTGCTGCCGATGAGTGTCTTGCCGGATCCCGCGACGCCCATCACCACGAAGTGGCTCGTCGTCACGCGGAGAAGCTAACGCGCGTTCTTGTAGACGACGCCTCCCTTCATGACGAACGCCACGCGCCGCACGGCCGTGATGTCGGTGATCGGATCGCCCGCGAGCGCGATGATGTCGGCCTGGAAACCGGGCGCGATGGTTCCGATCTCGCGCTGCAGTCCGAGCGCCTCGGCGGCCAGCGACTGCGCGGACGTCATCGCGTTCATCGGCGTGACACCGGCGTCCCGCACGCGAAAGATGAAGTCCTCGGCGTTGCGGCCATGCGCCCCGGCGATCGCGTCGGTGCCGAACAGGATCCTGAGCCCGGGAACCCTCGCCGCGCGACGCAGCAGGTCGTGCTGCAGCGGGCGCGCGCTGTCGAGGGCGGCGAACGCCTGTTCCGTGTAGAACGGCCGCCCGAGGTAGCGCTCCTTGTTGACGCGATAGGTCTCGAGGATCAAGCCGCCCTGCGGATCGAGATAGGTGCCCATGGCGGCCAACAGACGCAGATCGTCATCGGTGGCATCCAGGCCATGCTCGATTTGCGTGCATCCCGCGCGCGTCGCCAGACGCACCGCATCGCGGTAGGCGTGCACGAGCGTGCGCAGCCCCTGACGCCTGGCCTCGTCGCAAGCGGCGTAGAGCTGCTCGGCCGATAACGTCGGCGGGCCGTGAAGGATGCCACCCGCGGCGAAGATCTTGATCAGGTCGACGCCGGCATCCTTTCGCGCGCGAATCTCGGCGCGGACCTCGTCAGGTGATCCGGTCGCCGGACCTCTGCCGAGGAGGGGCTCGCCGGATGTGAGAATGCGAGGCCCGGGAAGCTGTCCTCGGGCGATGGCGTCGCGAAGGGAAAGGTCGCTCAGCGAGCCGACGCTCTGCACCGTCGTGAATCCCGCCAGAAGCGTGACCCACGCGTTGGCCGCCGCGCGGTACGCCGCGTCGGGCGTGTCGACCTGCGCGCCGGCGTCCTTTCCGTTCAGACCGAAGCTCCACGTGATGTGCACGTGGGAGTCGATCCATCCCGGCATCACGACCAGGCCGCGGAGATCGTGGTCGACGGGACCTGCCGCGGGATCGATCGCCACGATCCTTCCATTCTCGATGACGACGCGCGTGTCATGCAGCACGCCTCCGCGTCCATCGAAAAGGGTGCTCGCGGCGATCACCTGTCTTCGCGCGGGCGGCGCCTGGGCGGCAGCGCCTTCCGCGGCCAACACGACCGCGGCGATGACTCCCATGCGTCGGGCGAGCATCGCCGCGGTCTGCCTTGCGATAAAGCTCAGGGAATCCGGAGTGTCCAGCCGGGTTGGATCTTGTCGGGGTCGCGGATCAGGTCCGCATTCGCCGCCTGGATCTTCTTCCACTGGGAGGCGTCGCCGTACTGCTCCTTCGCGATCTTCGAGAGCGTGTCGCCGGCCTTCACGGTGTAGCTGCGGCCGCCCTGTCCGACCTGCACCTCGAGGTGGTTCGAGATCTTTCCCAGCCGGGACTCGATGGCCTGCTCGGCTTTGCGCTTCTCATCCTCGCTCGACACCGAGCCATAGATGGCCGTCACGCCGCCGACGTCCTTCACCTGCAGGTTCGAGACGTTCACCCCCGCGCCCTGGAGCGCCTGTCCCACGTCCGCCTGGTTCGCCATGACTTTCCCCCTGATTGTCTGAGTGCAACCAGGGGGCGAGATGCAGGAACAGGGCCGACCGTGAGGGCCGGCCCCGCAGTTTTACCAGCGGCGCTTCGGCGCGCCGTCGGGTGCGTCGGGCTTCTCGTCCGGGCGATAGAGACGCTTCGCTACGTCCGACAGATCGCGCATTCCCGCCGCCCGGAGGAACGCGGCGATGCCAGCACCCTGCGACTTTCCGGCCAGCGACCGTGACGGTCCACCGCCGGATGCGTCGCGCGGCGCGCCGGCGAGAGTGACACCCTGAATCGGCATACCGAGGATGCGCTGCCCGCCGACATAGATGTTGTGGTACCACTGCCCGCGCGCCGTAGTCAGGTCGTCGTAGCCGACACCCTCACCGCTCCGGCTCGAGTGCACCATCATGTTGTTCCCGGCATAGATCGCCACGTGCGAGATGCGCCCGCCATGCTCGGCGAAGAACATCAGATCGCCGGGACGCAGCGATGAGAAATCCCTGCCGACGGCCTGGCCAAGCAACGCCATCTCGCGCGAGGTACGCGGCAGCTCGACGCCATGCGCAGCGAACACATACTGCACGAATCCGGAACAGTCGAAGCCCTGCGGTGTCGTGCCGCCCCAGACGTACGGCGTGCCGACCTGTTTGTCCGCGGTCGCGAGGAGCGATCCGGCCGCGGGTGACACCACGCGCCCCGCGCGCGACGCGCTTGCGCCGCCGCGTGCCGAGGTGCCGCCGCCCGAGGCGCTTTCGATCCCGCCGCGCGGAAAGCGCCTGAGGATGCCCGACGTCGGCCGCAGATTCCCTTTGCCGAAATGCAGCGAGAACCCTCCGCGGTATTCCCACGCGCCGCGCGTACCGTCGAACAGCCCGGACATCGCATCGAGGGGAACGAGGCGCCGTGCCTCGACGTCGAGACGCAGTCGGCTGAGCAGCGAGTAGCTCATGATCGTTCCGACGCTCACGACTTTGTGGGTCGCCATCGTGCCATCGGCGAGTGCTTCACCGCGAACACCGAAGCCGCCAAAGATGCGCGGCTCGAGCGCGCCGAACGTGCCCGCGGCACCGGCAGCGCGCCCGGGATTCAGCACGAGGTCCGCGTCACCGGAAAAGGCGCGCAGCTTCTGCTGGCCGAGCACCGATGTGGTGTCCACGGGCTGCCAGCTCGCGTGCGCGACACCGCCGCTGCCACGCAACGCGACCGGGCCAAGCGACAGGGTAAGGCTGCCACCGAGCAGCAGCGGATTGGTGGATAACGATTGGTCGATGGCGACATAGGGCGTGATGGCGACGTTTGCCTGGGCGGACAGCAGAGCGGGTAGGGCAAGAACGACGAGCGCGTACCTGGACATGGGAGCCTCGGGCGGCGGCCAGTGTCGCGCGGTCGAATGACCGCAGGGATGGAAGCGACGTTACGGCCGCGGCGTTCCGAAGGCGTTCCCTCCCCGTCCGCTCAACGAGAAGGGCTGCCCGTCAACAAGTGCGACGAAGCGATACGCTCAGGCGGGGGGACCGTGGCAGCTACCCTGGCCCGAATCCCTCACGGCGCCCGCCACGTCAACGAACGCCCATGCGTAACCCTCGCCACCGAGGGCGAGCGCGATGACGCCGTGGGCGTCGTTGATGATCACTTCGCTGTTGGGCTTTACCGTCGACACGGCGTAGAACTCCGCGCCCCCCGTGCCTACGGTGAACTGGCGGATACCATATATGTCGTCGGCGCGCGCGTCGGGGTCCTGAGGGGCAAAGCGCTCGTACATGTGGTCGTGCCCTGACACGACGAGGTCCGCGCCGTTGAGGTAGAGGAGATCCCAGATCTTCTGCATCTGGAAGTGATCGCCGTGCTTCCCGGAGCTGAAACGCGGATGGTGGAAGTAGGCAATGGTGCACCGTGCACTGCGATGCGCCGCGAGGTCGGCGGCGAGCCACGCCTGCTGCGCAACGTCGCCGGCGCACGCCCGACCGGCGTCGGGCCCGAGGACGCCCGGAGACGGCAGGGTCGGAAATCCCGGCGGCACCTCATCCGATTCCGGTGGCCAGCATGCGTACACCTGTGGCGTGCTGTTCACCACGATCACATGCCAGGATCCGAGATCGTAGCTGTAGTAGCCCAGCGGGGGCGCGGAGCGGGTGCCGAAATACAGGAAGTAGCCGAGCGCACCCGGTGTGAGGTACTCGTGGTTGCCGGTTGAGGGTCGGGTGCGCGCGCGGTGGCGCCCCCATGTCGGGTGATAGCAGCCGAGGAAGTCGAGGGGTGATCCGAATTCATAGGCATTGTCGCCGATTGCCATTACCGTCGCGCCCGGCATCTGGTCCAGCAGCCGTGCCGTCTGCGCGGCGGGGTGATCGGGTCCCGGAGGTGTGAACGCGCGGATGTTCGAGCCTGGATAACAGCGGGCGATGTCTCCCGCGCCCGCGAGCACGGCCGGATCGCCCATTCCCGGCGCGGTCGGAGTGCTCAGATAATCGGTCAACCATCCCAGGAGCGACGCGTCCGCGGCGAGCGCGCGCTGCGCGGCGGAGGCCGGAACTGCGTCAGGTGCCGTCGGTATGCGATCGGAGCAGGCGGTAAGCAGTGCAACTGCAGCCAGCAAACGGACGCGAACGGACATTCTGGGCTCCGGGAACTGGTCGGTGCGAGCCCACGCGAGTTTCAGGCCGGAGGCGTTTCTGAAAGGAGCGTGAAAGGGACATCGACCGAGGCACTATTGGCTTGGGAGACACGCCAGAGATTCTGCGGACCGGACCGTCACGGATACGATGAACTCCGGCGCTCCGGGGGTCAGCGCGTCGAAGTCGATCACCAGACCGGTCCCCAGGCGTCGTGACAACGTCGTGAGCTCTCCCATGTCCATGAAGCCGATCCACGTACAGTCCATCGCCGATCCCGACGGATCGCGCACTTCGATCTCATTCACCGTGCGCACGATCTGGCTCATACGGCGGCCGCCGTCAGACGACTCGAGCACGTCCGCCATTTCGGGCGAATCCACGTCGTCGTCTTCGGACAATCCTCGCCGGCGCAGCGCGTCCCTGAGGTCGGCGCCGGCGGTGAGGAGCGCGGTGAGGGTCGGCATCAACTGGCGGCCATAGGCCGTCGGCTGGAAAACACCTGCCATGTTCCGGGAGTGCACGGGATTGCGCGTGAACTCCGCCTCGCCCATCAGGACGCCGGAGTGCCAGAGTGTGTATGTCATGCGACGGAACGTACGTGCCGCGCTGCCGATCCTCGCACCATTTCACCGCACGCCGGCGCGAAATGCTGCGCCGGCGCCTATGCCGGCTCAGCCATCGCGAGCACCTGCTCCCGCGTAATGCTCATGTTGTGAAGCTCGCGCGCGTGCTTCTGCACCGCCTCCACAAGCTTGTCGTCGTTCGGCGCGCGCATCGTCTTGCCGCAGTCGCAGGTGACCTTCTTTTCGGCCATGACTTCATCTCCGTGTGAGGCGGTCGGCTCTTTCGCAGGCGGTGGTCTGCCCGCAAAATGGCTTCCCTACGTTCCAGCGAGGACGCGCGCAGTGCAAGAGGACCTTCGGATCTATCTGACCGGCACATGCCGAATCGAGCGCGGCGACGTCGTGCACGAGCCGCGTCCGCTGGCGACGGATCCTGCGCGCGTGATCTTCGCGTTTCTCGTGTGCGAGCGCGGCAGACACGTTGCGAAGATCGAGCTCAGGAAGGCGCTGTGGTCCGACGCGGCACCGACGGACTGCGACGAGGTCGTGAAAGCCGCCGTTCAGCGGGTGCGTCGCGCGCTCAGCGATGCCGTTTCCGCCACCGCGCTCCGCACCGTCGGCTCGGGATATGAGCTCAAGCTGCCCACAGCGACGTGGGTGGACATCGAAGCCGCCTCGGACGCGCTGCACGACGCGGAGGGCTTGCTGCGCGCGGGCAAGGTCGCCGACGCGTTCGGTCCGTCCGGCATCGCGCACCACATTGCCAAGCGACCCTTCCTTCCCGGTGCGACCGGACCGTGGGCAGAAGCACAGCGCGAACGACTGCGCGGCATCTTCGTCCGCGCGCTCGAGTGTCGCGCCGAAGTCTTTCTCGCGAATCGTGAATTCTCGACCGCGGCGGACGCGGCGACGGAAGCCGTGAAGCAGGAGCCGTTGCGAGAAACGGCGCATCGCCTGCTCATGCGGGCGCATGCCGAGTCGGGCAACACCGCCGCGGCCGTTCTCGCCTATGACAACTGTTGCAAGCTCTTGGGCGGCGGACTCGGCGTCGAACCGTCGTTGCAGACGCGCACGTTGTACGAATCGATCGCGAACGGCTCGTCGCCGACGCGCGTGGATCGACAGGCTCCGCCTCGCGCCGAGCGGGCGACATCGTTGCGCCCAAGCGATCCCGGCGACGCCAGGGAGCGCATCGCCCGAGCCATGGGCGACGCGTACACGATCGAGCGTGAAATCGCCGGCGGGATGAGCCGCGTCTTCGTGGCGATGGAACGAGCGTTGGCGAGGCGTGTCGTGATCAAGGTACTCCCGCCGGAGCTGGCCGCCGCCGTCTCCACGGAACGATTCACGCGCGAGGTGCGGCTCGCGGCGCGACTGCAGCAGGCGAACATCGTTCCCCTGCTCACCGCGGGCGATGCGGATGGACTTCCGTATTACACGATGCCATTCGTCGCCGGCGAATCCCTGCGCGAGCTCCTTGGCACACACGGCACGTCCGGGCTGGAGCTTCGCCAGGCCGTGTCCATCCTGCGAGACGTCGGTCGCGCGCTGGCTTACGCGCACCGCGAAGGCGTCGTGCACCGGGACATCAAGCCGGAGAACGTGCTGATGTCCGGTGAGACGGCCGTGGTCACGGACTTCGGGATCGCAAAAGCGCTCAAGGCGGCGGAACACGCAACTGACACGAACGCGACCGCAGTGACCCGAACCGGCATCTCGATGGGGACGCCGCAGTACATGGCGCCGGAGCAGGCCGCTGGAGATCCTTCCGTCGATCACCGCGCCGACGTCTACAGTTACGGCATTCTCGCGTACGAGCTCCTCACCGGACGCACGCCGTTCGAGGGACGTACGGCTGGCGAACTGCTCGTCGCACACTTCTTCGAGAAACCGCGCGATCTGGCCGAGCTCCGCGCGGATGTGCCACCGCGGCTGGCGAGGCTCGTGATGCGATGCCTCGAGAAGAACGCGGAAGACAGACCGCAGTCGATGCCGGAGATCACCGAGGAGCTTTCATAGCCTCTACTCGTACCTGAGCGCCTGCATCGGATCCACACGCGAGGCCCGCAGCGCCGGGACGTATCCCGCCGCGAGGGCGACGAGAGCCAGCAGCCCAGACGCCGCGATCATGACGAACGGATCCGCGCCGCTCATCTCGAACAGCATCGACCTCGCCACTCTGCCAAGCGCCATGGCTCCGCCGAGACCGATGACGCCGCCGACCAGGACCATCAGGGCCACCCGGCGGAGCACCAACAGGCGCACCTGCCGCGCCTCGGCGCCAAGCGCCATGCGCACGCCGATCTCGCGCGTTCGCTGGGCCACGGAGTATGCCAGCACTCCATAGAGGCCCACGGACGCGAGCAGCGTCGCGAGCAGCGCGAACGCAGTAGACGTCGTGCTCAGCATGCGATCCAGGAAGACGTTTTCCCTGATTTCCTCCGGCATCGTCCTGAGCCGCTCCACGGGAAGCATGGGGTCGATACGGCGGATCACCGCCGGGATCGCACGCACGATGCTCGCGGGATCACCATCGGTGCGCACGTAGAAGTTCATCTTTCCCATCCGTTCCTGACGGTGCGGGGTGGCAAACACGGCGGGAACGGAGTCCCGGACATTCGAGTACTTCGAGTCACGCACGAGACCGACGATCTCCATGTCGAGCGTCACGGTATCCGGCCGATCCCCACCCGTTCGCGCCGCCATGCGCTTCCCCACCGGATTCGCGCCGAGATTGAAGCGGCGCGCGAAGGTCTCGTTGACGATGGCGACCCTGGGACGGCCCCGGTCGTCGGCGTCCGTGAACTCGCGCCCCGCGAGCAGATCGACGCCGATCGTCCTGAAATAATTCACGCCCACGCCGTTGTATTTCGACAAGGGTCTTTCGCCCTTGTAGCCCTCGACGGTGATGCCGGTCTGCCAGTCGCTCCCCGCGATGAGCGGCACCATGGCAGAGGTGACGCCCGCCGCACCCGGCATCGCGCGCAGCTCCTGCTCGACCTGCGCGAAGAGATTGCGCACGCGAACGGAATCGTATCCGTTGTTCTCCGGCGTCAGCCTGAACGTGACCATCCTGTCCACGCGCACGCCGAGGTTGACGCGGCTCACGTTCCAGAGGCTCTTGAGAAACAGACCCGCCGCCATGAGCAGTGCCATCGCGAGCGCGATCTGCGCCGTGGCGAGCGACGTGCGGAAGCGCCGGGCCGCCTTGCCGCCGGCGAGCTTGCCGGAGTTGTTGCGCATCGCGCTCACGAGATCCGGTCGCGTGCTGTGCACGGCCGGGAACAGTCCGAACGCGATTCCCGTCGCGAGCGAGAGCGCACCCGTGAACACCACGGCCGGCCAGCTCACCGTGAAGTCCAGGCGCGCCAGGAGCTCGGCGGGGAGCAGCGCGGCGACGCCTTTCAGCGTCCAGATGGCGAACAGGAGACTGACCACACCGCCGACGACCGCCAGCAGCACGGACTCCGTGAGGAGTTGTGCCATCAGCTGGCGTCGCGTCGCGCCGAGGGAGAGCCGTATCGCCATCTCCAGCTCGCGGTTCGTCGCGCGCGCGAGCAGCAGATTCGCGATGTTGGCGCACGCAATGAGAAGCACGAGCCCCGTGATCGCGAAGAGCATGGACAGCGGTCCCCGAGCTTCGTCCGCGTCTGTCTGTCCGCGCCGGCCGTCGCTGAGCACGATCTCCCGGGCGCGGAAGCGCTTCATCACCGAATCGCGCATGTCGCGCTGCAGCGGCGCTTCGACGTCGTTGAGGATCGGTTTGTACACGGCGTTGATCGCGGGACGCGCCTGCTCGATCGTCACGCCCGGTGCGAGCCGCCCGAACAGGTAGAGCCAGTACGCGCGGCGATCCTCCCAGCGGCGCTCTAGCCCGACCCCGACGGCGCCGGCCATGGCAAGGGGAATGAAGAAGGACGGCCGGTCACCAATGGTGGTGCCCTCGAAGTTCGGCGCGGCCACGCCCACGATCGTGAGCGCCTTGCCGTTTACCATGAGCGTCCTGTTCAGCACCGCCGGATCGGAGCCGAGCGTGCGCTCCCAGAACCGATGCGACAGGACGACGACCGGGTGCGCACCCGCCCGCTCGTCGTCGGAGGGGGTGAGCAGCCGCCCCAGCGCGGGCTGCACCCGCAGCGTCGGGAAGTACGAACCCGAGACGAAGATTCCCCTCTCCGCGACAGCGCGACCCTCGTAGGCGATGTTGGCGCTCGTCGAACGGTGCGCCGCAATGGCGAGGAAGACCCTCTGACCCGAATTCTGAAGGTCGCGGAACATCGGATAGCTGAACACCAGCTCGCAGCTTCCTGCCGGGCCGAACGAGGCGCCCCCCGGCTTGGGCCCAGGCGCGGCAAAGTTCACGAGCCGGTCGTGCTCGTCGACGCGCAGCTCCTGCCGCAGCATCAGGTGGAAGATCGAGTAGATCGCGGCGTTCGCGCCGATGCCGAGGCCGAGGGAGATCGCGGCAATCGCGGTGACGAACGGCGCTCGCGACAGGGTGCGGATTGCCAGCTTGAGGTTGCGCATGCGTCGTCCGGAAAAGGGAGGGCAGCTCGGGTGACGTCAATGACTACGGCGCCAAATCCCGTGGGTGCCAGTTCTGAGGTTTTTCAGTGACGAAACGCACCATTGTGTGGTGGCCCGATTGGCGTTGCGGCCTAATTCCGGCCCCGCTGCGGGGATCGTTGCGGGGTTCAATGCTTCCGCGTCTCCTTGGGTGAGAAACTCCTTTCGATCATCCCTCCATTCAATCCAAAGACTGAAATCATGATGCGCTCAACTCTTGTTCGTTGCGCCTCCGTGGCGCTCGCGACGTTCTCGCTGGCTTGCAGTGATTCGACGGCTCCGGTGAACCTCAACCAGGAGCAGGTGGGCGACATGCTCGATGCGATGTCCGCGGTGTCGTCGTTCGGTTCGACCGGTGCCCCCGGAACGGCGGCCCTCCGCGTTGGCCCGCAGGCGACGGCGAACGCCACCCTGAACGTCTCCGAGACGGCGTCCTGCCCGAACGGCGGCAGCGCGAGCGTGAGTGGCACGGTGTCCGACGGCACGGCGGCTGGTTCGATGACGATGCACGTCACGCAGAGCTTCAGCGGCTGCGCGGCGACCTCCGAGAAGGGCCGCGTGTGGACGTTCAACGGCGACCCGAACATCGTCACCGACGTGTCGACGAGCTACAACCAGACGACCGGCGCGTACAGCATGACCGCGACGCAGGTCGGTGGCATTCGCTTCTCGTCCGACCTGGGCAGCGGCAGCTGTCAGGTGAACCTCACGTTCACGCTGACCGGCAACCAGACGTCGTTCGCGGGAACGCTGAGCGGCACGGCGTGCGGCGTGAGCATTCAGAAGACCGTCTCGCTGACGCAGTAACAAATCGGCGACAACGCCGGAAACAACCAGGCACTACCAGACAGCAGCTCATCTGGTAGTGTCTGTTTGTTTCCGGGCGTCTCGTTCCCGGGGACGCTCGTAGACGGCGACGCGCCAGATGAGCGTGTCCCTGATCGAGTGGAGTCGCAGGCCCGCGCGCCTGAGGACTCGATCGATCTCCGCCGGCGGATGGAGGTAGAATCGAAACGGGTTCCGTGTGATGCGGAACATCGTGTTGATGCCCAGCCGCATCGTCTTCGTGAGCGTGCGCTGACGCGGGATCACGACGCCGTAGAAGCGCCGGGCGCGCGCAGCCGATGCGAGCACCAGCGACTCCATCTGCGCGTAGCAGCAGATCACGCGGTCGAGCGTCACCACGTCCGCCGCCGGCACGTCGTCCGCCATCGCGACGAAATCACCGCGGCGGAACTCCATGCGGCTTCGCGTTCCGCGGCGCACGGCTTCTTCCTCGGCCACGCGCGCGAACGGCTCTGACGCCTCGACATGTATGGCGGCCTCGAGGCCCGCGGCGAGGAGCTCCTGGTCGATCACGCCGATGCCGCCGCCGATGTCCAGCAGGGTAAGATGCTGCACCCCGGCGGCCTTGAGCGCATCGATGAGGTGACGCGTCGTCCCGTCCGCTCCCTTGCGTCGATATCGCTTCAGATCCTGCTTCGCGCGTTTCTCGCTGAAGACCGTCTCGTAGTCCGGCTCACAGCAGTTCATAGCGCTCCCGAGGACGGAACTGTCGTCGCATGATGGTCGCCGCGCAGCGGACGCCTTGCATCCGCCTTCCATATATAGGGCGCTCGAAGGGGCGACGTCCGGTTCGGCGACACAGCCGCCGCACAATATCACGGATTCGGCCCGCGCATCGCGGGAATGTGACGAGCCGTCTGCGCGGCGTTTCCTTACGGCTTGGGCTGACGCCGCGCGAGGTCGAGCGCGTACTCGGGCCACCACTCGCCGGCGGCTGGCCCGCCGTTACACGTACCATCCGACTCGCCGGGGAACTTCACCCAGAGCAGCGCGTCCACGAGCGGGAGGCCGGTGTTGGTGGAAGGCGCCGCGCCGAGCGCCTGATTCGGTGGATTGCACCACACCTGATCTTCCGTCGCGCCCATCCCGTTGCGGCTCGTGTCGATGATGAAGTGCTTCCCCCCCACGAGCGCCGAGACCGCCGACCCATAGCTGACGTTCATGGAAGTGCTCAGGAAGTTCGAGACGTTGAGCGAGAAGCCATCCGCCTCCGCGATGCCGGCGTCCTCCAGCAGCTTCGCAACCTGCGCCGGAGTCGCCCACGTCGCATTGCCGGCATCGATGTACACGATCGCGTTCGCGCTCTTGAGCGTGTGCACCGCCTCCCGCAGCAGCGTGAGGCGCTCCGTGAGCTGCGCGGCCGAGAGACATCCGGTCTCCGATAGCGCATCGGGCTCCAGGATCACTACGGTCCGGCGCCCGCGGAGTGCAGACGCAAACGTCGCCATCCACTGACGATACGCCGCGGCGCTGCTGCTCCCGCCGGCGGCGTAGGATCCACAGTCGCGATGCGGGATCATGTACGGCACCAGCACGGGCATCGCGCCGGCGGCGCGAGCGTCGGTCACGAAGCCGTCGACGTCGCCACGCAGGTCGGAATTCCACTCGGCGATCCACTCGGCGACGGGCGTGTTGCCGATCCTGTCGATCAGGGCGGCATCCGCTGGACGCGTCGCACGCCACGCATTGGCCTGCATGCGCGCCGGGTTGTCCGGGTTGACGTGGAGTTTGGCGCCGAGGAATTGTGTCGCGCCGATGTCGGGCCCAGGCGTCTCGTCCTCGGTGGGCGACGACCCCGACGAGCAGCCCGCGAGAATCGCAAGCGCGGCGGCGAGGCATGCGGCCACGAAGCGCATACGCGGGCTCACACCAGACGAGAAGTCTGCTCCGATCAGGCCGGAGGCGGCGGGAGCGATGGGCCGCTGCGCCTCGGAGCACGCTCGGCCTTGAAGCAGAGCAGGCGCAGATCCTCGATGTCGAGCTCGTGCCACCTGGCAGGGATCGGCGCGATGCGGCGCTTCTCGTCATCCGACTCGAACGAGAGCCAGCCGTCGCGATACGGTGCGGGAAGCGCCGACCTGTCCAGCGTCGACATGGAGGGATACACGGCGAACACGCGCCAGCGTTTGCCCCGAATGTCGTCGAAGACGCGCTGCACCATGGTCGGCGGCATGTCGGCCGGTGCGGCAGCGGCGACGCTCGATGCTTCGCTGTCCTGCGCCCGCTGGTCGCGTCTGCGGAGACGCACCGACACGACCTGCTTGGCGGCCTCGGACGCCACCGTGAGCACTTCCTCGATGCGGATCATCTCGTCCGTATCGACGCGCTTGAGATCTACCCCGCACGCCTCTTCGAGCGCGGAATCGAGCGCTTGCTGCGCCTGGGCGAGATGCGGCTGAAGTTCGTCTTCCACGAGCCGTCCATGTCGATGTCCGGAAACAAATAGGGCAACGCACATGCCTGCCGGCGGCTTTCTCCGAAGGAACAGCCCGGCAGCTTGCGAGCAGAGCCGTAGGCGTCCAACCCGCCGACGGATAACTTCGTCGCCCATGCGAATAGTCCTGGGCGCGGTGGCGTTCGTCTGCTCCGCCGTCACGGCCCTCCGGGCCCAGCGCGTCGCTGCCCTGCGCTGGGGCGGAGACGCCGAGGGCGGCGCGCCCTTTGTCGAAGCCAGCCCCGGCGATCCGACTCGCGTCCGCGGTTTCGACGTCGACATCGCCAACATGATCGCGCGTGGTCTCGGCCGCGACGCGCGATTCGTCCAGGTGGCGTGGGCGTCGATCCCCGCCTCCGTCGAGCGCGGTGATTTTGACATCGGGCTCTCCGGCGTAGAGGACGGACCGGCGCTGCGGTCGCGTCACGCCGTCACCCTGCCCTACTTCGAGTTCCGCGAGGTGCTGGCCGTGCGCGCCGCCGACAGCGCGCGCTTCCGCCGACTGGGCGACCTGGCAGGCAGACGCGTCGCCACGCTCGGCTCGACGCGCGCGTACGACATCCTGACAGCAGAGCAGCGGCGCACGGGAGTGGTCCCCGTGTCATACGACGATGACGTGCATCCGTACACGGACCTCGTGAATGGCCGGGTGGACGCGGTGCTCCTGGATCACATCATCGCCGAGCGATCCCTGCGCCGATCGGGCGGTGGCTTCGTCATCGTCGCGGCACCGGTCGCCACGGGGCATTACGTCGGCGTCCTCGCGCGGTCCAACGCCGCGCTGCGCGATTCCGTCGACGCGATCCTCCGCGCGCGGATGGCCGACCGGTCGCTCGAGCGAACGTTCCGCGCGTGGGGCGTGTGGGACGACGCGCAGGCGCGCCACTTCGGGCGCATCCTTGGCGACACGACGAGCGCAGCGCGAGTCACGTCCGATGCGCCGCGCTCGGTCGCCGCCTATGTGCCCGCGTTGCTGCGCGCGGCGCTCGTCACGCTCTCGCTTTCGGCGCTTGCCATGCTGCTGGCGGTGGCGGCGGGCGCGGTGATCGCGGCGGGGAGGGTGTACGGCCCGCGCATCCTGCGCGTCGCGCTCACGGGCTACGTGGAAGTCGTGCGTGGCACACCGGTGCTGCTCCAGCTCTTCGTGCTGTACTACGGATTGGCGAGCGTCATGCGCCTGCCGGCGTTCGCCGCTGCCGTCATCGGCCTCGGGCTGAACTACGGCGCCTACGAGTCGGAGATCTATCGTTCGGCGCTCGAGGCCATCTCCCGCTCGCAGCTCGAGGCCGCGCGCACGCTCGGCCTGTCGGAGCTCCAGATCCTCAGACTCGTGCGTGGACCGCAGGCGCTCCGCCTCGCGCTCGCGCCGATGACGAACGACTTCGTCGCCCTGCTCAAGGATTCGTCGCTGGTCTCCGTGATCACCGTCGTCGAGCTCACCAAGCAGACGGCGATCTACGCCACCAACATCGGCAGCTGGGTGGTGCCGGGCATCCTGTGCGCGGCGATATACCTCGCGCTGTCGCTGCCCCTCGCCCGCGTTGCCCGGCGACTCGAGCGTCGCTGGACGATCGCGTGACGAGCGCGCTGGTCATCCGCGACCTGCGCGTCCGCCTCGGCGCGCGCGACATCGTGCAGGGGCTGAATCTCGACGTCGCGCCCGGCGAGATCTGCGCATTGATGGGCGTGTCCGGCGTCGGCAAGAGCACGGTGTTGCGCACTCTGGTGGCGCTGCAGCCCTTCACAGCCGGCAGCATCAATATCGGCGACGTCGCGCTCCGCGCCGGACCGTTGCCGCGCGAGCGCGCGTTGCGCGCGCTGCGTGGCCGCGTTGGACTCGTGTTTCAGGCGCCGTCGTTATTTCCGCACATGACGGCGCTCGAGAACGTCATGCTGGCGCCGATCCACGCGCTCGGCGCGACGCGGCCGGAGGTCGAGCGATCGGCTCGTGCGTTGCTCGCGCAGCTGGGCGTGGCCTCGCGGGCCGACGCCTTTCCGCATCAGCTGTCGGGCGGTGAAGCGCAGCGCGTCGCGATCGCCCGCGCGCTCGCGCCGAATCCATCCGTGTTGTTGATGGACGAGCCGACCGCCGCGCTCGATCCCGCCCGTCGCGGCTCGCTCGGCCGGACGCTGCGCGATCTCGCCGCTTCGGGACGCGCCATCCTCATCGCGACGCACGACGTCGAGTTCGCGAGCGCGTACGCCGACCGCGTCGCCGTACTCGCGGACGGCGTCATCGTCGAAGCGGGCCCTGTGGCGCTGCTCGCTCGCCCGTCACACGACGCCACGCGCGAGCTGCTGCGCTTCGGCTCCGATGACCGGGAAAGCAGCGCCGCGAGGAGGCTCTGAAGGCGACCCGCTCTACGGCTGTGGAACGATGCGCATGTATGGTTTGGGTTCCTTCCAGCCCTGCGGGTAGATCTTGCGCGCGTCTTCGTTGCTCACGGAACCGGCGATGATCACGTCCTCGCCCTGTTTCCAGTTCGCGGGCGTCGAGACTTTGTGCTTCGCCGTGAGCTGCAGCGAATCGATGACGCGCAGGACCTCGTCGAAGTTGCGGCCGGTCGTCATCGGATAGGAGAGAACCAGCTTGATCTTCTTGTCCGGACCGATCACGAACACGGTACGAACGGTCTGATTGTCAGCCGGCGTGCGCTTCGCCGGATCTCCTGACGTGCTCGCGGGCAGCATGCCATAGAGCTTCGCCACGTTGTAATCGGCATCTCCGATCATCGGATAGTTCGGCGCGTGCCCCTGCGTCTCCTCGATGTCCTTCGACCACCGCTCGTGGCTCTCGACCGGATCGACCGACAGGCCGATGATCTTCACGTTCCGCCTGTCGAATTCCGGTTTGATGCGCGCCATGTATCCCAGCTCCGTCGTGCACACCGGGGTGAAATCTTTCGGATGCGAGAACAGGACCGCCCACGCGTCGCCGATCCACTGGTGAAAGCGGATGGGGCCCTGCGTTGTCTGCGCGTCGAAGTCCGGGGCTGTGTCGTTGATTGCGAGCGTCACGGCGGTCTCCTCGTAGAAGTACGGATGGCTCGCCAACATATCTCATGGAGCGCCGGAAGCGATAGACGCCGACTACGACGTCCTGAGCCGCGAGGGACTCCAGCCGGCGACGCGCCGGAAGGCGCGGCACATGTGACTGTGGTCCGCGAAGCCACAGTCGTGCGCGACCCGCGAGAGCGGCGCGTTCGTCTCGAGGATCACGGCCGCGGCGCGCTTCACCATCTGGATCGTGCGATACTCGCGGAGGGATACGCCGTAGACCCGGCGAAACTGGCGCGCGAGGTGCACGGGGTGCACGTCGATGATGCGCGCCAGCGCGGACACCGACGGCCGCACATCCGGATCATCGAGGAGGCGACGCGTGCGCGCCATGGATGCCCGATCGGTGCGCCCGGGTGCACAGAGCGTCGCGAGCAATTCCGGCATCGCGTCGTCGTCGCGCGCGATCAACCGCAGCGCCGCACGAAACGCTGACGGTATGTCGCACGCGGCCCAGTCGTGGATCGGCTCCGAAAAGCGATCGCGATCGGGAATCACGGCGAGGATCACGGCGCCCTCGGCGCCGAAGCGGTTCGTGTGGTGCAGGCCATAGGGCCTCGTGGCAACCGACCCCGCTCGCGCGAGCATCGTGCCGCGTTGCGTTTCCTCGAGGAACGTTCCCTGGAGCACGATCGTGAGTCCTTCCTCACCATGGGCGTGCTGCCGGATTTGCTGAAAGGGAGCGTAGCGTACGATCGTCACCGTGCTGTCGGCGACGCGGGTCTCGAGCAGCACATCGCTCGGACTCATGGCTCGGCATATCCGCGACGAAGGTCTCACGCCCTGTAAGGTGGCCCGATGCCGCATGCCTTCAAGGCGGGCGGTGCACGACGGACAACTTGAGGGCCGAGGGTCGAGGGCTGAGGGCTGAGTGCCGAGGGCCCGGGGCGGGAGGCCGGCGGCGGGCGGCGGGCGGCGGGCGGCGCAAACGTCTATGCGGTGCTGTCGGCGTGGGGGAGATAGATCGAGAACGTCGAACCGACGTTGGGGGCCGACGCGACCTGCACGAACCCGCCGCTGCGCTCGACGATCTGTTGCACGATCGCGAGGCCCAGGCCGGTTCCCTTCCCGGCTTCCTTGGTTGTGAAGAACGGCTCGAAGATGCGTGCACGCACGTGGTCCGGTATCCCGACACCGGAATCGACGACGTCCAGCCGCGTGTAAAAGCCAGCATGCGCGGCGGCGTCGGGTAACGCGCCGTCGACGAGCTCCTCGTTGCGCGTCCACAGCGCCAGTGTTCCGCCGAGGGGCATCGCGTCGCGCGCGTTGATCGCGAGGTTGAGGATCACCTGCTGGAGCTTCATCGGATCGATTCGCACAGTCACGACGTCATCCGCGAGGTCCGTCACGAGCGCGACGCTCGGGCCGAGGAGACGGCCGACGATCGCCTCCGCGCCGCGCACGACAGTGTTGACGTCGATCGCCGCCGGGTGATCGGTCTCCTGACGCGCGAACGACAGCAGCTGCCGGATCAGCGCCGATCCCGCCTCGACGGCCTTCTGAATCTCCTGCACGTCTCCACGATGGCGCTCGTCCATGTCTTCCACGAGCACGTCCGCGAAGCCGCGAATGACGGTGAGCACGTTGTTGAAGTCGTGCGCGACACCGCTCGCCAGCTGGCCCAACACCTCCATCTTCTGCGCGTGCTGCACCTGCTGCTCCAGCCGCCGGATGTTGGTGACGTCCCGCAGCGCCAGGAGCCTGACGTTGCGGCCGCGCGCGACGTGGTTCCGACTGATCACCTCGACGCGACGGCGCTCGCCGCTGCGCGTCAGCGCGATCGCATCGAAGCGCCCCTCCGTGGCGGCCCATTGGCGCTGGCGCACGAACTCGCGGTATTCCTCGGCGACGAAGTTGACGATCGGGCGGCCGATGATCTCATCGCGCCGGTATCCGGAGCGTGCGAGTACGGTATCGGTGGCTTCGACGATCACCCCGTCTTCGCTGATCACGATGCCGTCGAAGGCGACGTCGATGATCGCGCGCAAGCGAGCCTCTCGCTCCAGCAGCATCTCCCACTCCGAGTTTCGATTTGCGTCCACGTCGTGCACTGCGTCCCCCCCAGGGTGACGCAATCTGCCGCATGGATCTCTCGAAACCGCTGACCGAACACGCCATCGGGATGGCAACTCACGCCGCGCGCCGGCGGAATTCCTGGGGCGTCTGCCCCGTCCAGCGCTTGAAGGAACGGTAAAATGCGCTCGGTTCGGCATAGCCGAGGAGGAACGCGACGTCGTCGACGGCGACGTCAGGATTTCTGAGCGCCGCGATCGACACCGTCTTGCGCACGTCCTGCAGCTCCTGCTGCAACGACGTTCCTTCCGCACGGAGCTGGCGCTGCAGCGTCCGCGCCGACATTCCGAGGGCCGACGCGACGGTCTGGAGAGTGGCATTTCCGGCAGCTGACTGCGACCAGATGAGGGCGCGCACGCGGTGGCGCAACGTCTCCCCGCGCACCAGCGACGCGAGCACCTGGTCCGCGTACTTGCCCAAATACCCGGCCAGCACCGCGTCAGCCTTCACCGTGGGCAAATGCAGGTCCGACTGGCGGAATGTCATGCCCGCGTCGTCCGCCCGGAACCGAATCGGGCAGCGGAAGAATTCGCGATGCGCGAGGATTCCGGAGGGCTGCGGATACGTGAAGCGCACTTCCGCCGGGATGACGTCGACGCCCGTCACCTCCCGCATGCACTGGAGAACCGTCGCAATCCTGTAGGTCTGCGCCAGCGGTTCGGCGAGGCCGAGCGAAGGATGTCCGACGACCGTGACCGACGTCGCCGCGTCGTCGAGTCGCACGTCCACAGCTTCCGAGAAGATGTGGATGTATCGCGCCAGCGCGCGCAGCGAATGGTGCAGCGTCGGCGTGAAGCCGATGACGTATCCCAGGAGGCCGCCCTCGCGTATCCGCATCGCCGCCCCGCGCGCGATGCCGACACCCGTATCCGAGACGTACCTGGCGATCACCTGCCACACCGCGATCTCGGCTGTCACCGGCACGCGCGCGTCCGGATCACGTGCATCCAGGTCCCGGATGCCGCCAACGCTCGTCAACAGGTCCCGATCGACGCCGGCCGACACGCCGAGATCGACGACGCGGCGGATGCCGCGTGCAGAGATGGTGCCGAGCTGCGTAACGGTACGTTGCTCAGAGCGTGGCATCGTCGCCGATCCTTCAAGTGGATGCCGTTCAAGATGCCGCGGTCGTCGCTCGCCGCCAGGATCCCCGATCCCCGACCTCTCGGCGGGCGCGATGCACGGCGATGTCTCGTGACGGGATCGCCTATTTTCCGGCATGAGCGCGTCGATTGAGTTCGGGCTCGATACCTTCGGCGACATCACCGCCGGCGCGGATGGGAAACCGCTCTCGTCTGCCCAGGTGCTCCGCAACGTCGTGGCGGAAGCCGCGCTGGCCGACAGCGTCGGCGTCGACGCGTTCGGCGTCGGCGAGCACCATCGGCCGGATTTCGCCATTTCGGCGCCCGAGGTGATCCTCGCCGCGATCGCGGGACGAACGAGCAACATCCGCCTGGGATCGTCCGTCACGGTCCTGAGCACCGACGATCCGGTGCGGGTGTACGAGCGCTTCACCACCCTCGACGGCGCTTCGGGCGGGCGGGCCGAGATCATTCTCGGCCGCGGGTCGTTCACGGAGTCGTACCCGTTGTTCGGCTACTCGATGGCCGACTATGAGAGGCTCTTCGAGGAGAAGCTCGCGCTGTTCGCCGAGCTGCTGAAGTACGACAGGACCGGTGAGCCGGTGAGCTGGCAGGGATCGATGTATCCGAAGCTCGATCGACAGCGTCCCTTTCCCCGGACCGAATCCGGAAGCCTCGCCGTGTCGATTGGCGTGGGCGGAAGCCCGGAGTCCGTCGTGCGGGCGGCGCGGTATGCGCTGCCCCTCACGCTCGCGATCATCGGCGGGGATCCGCGGCGCTTCCTTCCCTATCGGCGACTGTACGATCAGGCGCTCGACGAGCTGGGACATGCGCGACTTCCAGTCGTGGTCCATTCGCCGGGATACGTCGCGGACTCCGACGGAGAGGCGCGGGCGGAGCTCTTCGCGCCGTGGAGAGACATGCGCAACCGCATCGGCGCCGAACGCGGTTGGCCCTCCACGTCGATGCGGGAATTCGAGCAGGAGATCGAGGCAGGTTCCCTGTACGTGGGCGCGCCCGACACGGTCGCGCGCAGGATCGCGGCGACGATCCGGGCGCTCGGCCTCGCGCGATTCACCATGAAGTACAGCGCCGGCACGCTCGCGCACGAAAAGCTGATGCGGTGCATCGAGCTCTTTGGTCGCGAAGTGATCCCCCGCGTCCGCGAACTGCTGGCTGCCGCGCCGGACTAGCGTGCGCCGGACGGCGGCGGCGTCACGCCTCCGTCGGTATCTCGTGCATGGCGCGGTCGAGGGCGTCGGCGTCGGTCAAGTCGATGCGCAAGGGAGTCATCGACACGAACGAGTGGCGCATCGCCCACCGATCCGTGCCTTCCTCGATGGCGTCGACGGTGCGGACGCTGAGCCAATAGTGCTGCCGTCCCATCGGGTCTCGCCCCTCGACGACGCGGCCGTCGTAATGATTCACCGCCTGACGCGTCCAGCGAAGGCCGACGGGATCCGGGGGGAAGTTGACGTTGACGAGCGTGAGCTCCGGCCGCGGAAGCAGGAGCTCGAGTACGCGCTTGACCCACGGCCGCAGGCGCGCGAAGTCCGGCTCGCCGCCGAGGGTCGGCGTGCTCAACGCAATCCCGCGCAGACCGAGCAGCGCCGCCTGTTTCGCCGCGGCCAGCGTGCCGGAATGCCAGATCGCATTGCCGAGGTTGGGGCCGAGATTGATGCCCGACAGCACGACGTCCACGTTCTTGCAGAAGTCGATGCCGAGCGCGACGCAGTCGGCCGGCGTGCCGTTGACCCGGTGCGCGTCGTACGAGCCGATGGGCGTTCGCTTCAACGATATCGGCCGCGAGTGTGTGATCGCGTGTCCCATCGACGATTGCTCGACGTCCGGGGCCACGATGTGCACGTCGCCGAATTCCGAGGCGATGGACGCGAGCGCGGCGAGACCCGGACTGTAGATGCCGTCGTCGTTGGCGAGGAGAAGACGCATGCGATTTGCGTGAGGCGTTCTGTCCTCCGCGGGCAACATCCACACCACCCTCGAGCGCGAGCCGGCACGTTCCCCTTCCCCATGCGCGTCGCACTTGTCCACAATCCGAGCGCGGGCGCCCAGGTCTATTCGGGTGCGGACATCGCGCATCTCTTCGGCGATGCGGGCTATGACGTTGAGTCTTTTGGCAAGAGCGATGGGGACATCGATGCCGCGAGCGCGTCCGGAGCGGATGTGCTCGTCGCGTCCGGTGGCGATGGGACGGTAGCCAAGGCCGCCATCGCCGCTCTCGAAACCGGGATTCCGCTCTACATCCTGCCCACCGGAACGTCGAACAACATCGCGCGGGGGATGCGCGTGCAGGGCACCGTACCGGTGCTCGCGAAAGCGCTGCGTGACGCGCGGCTGACGCGCCTCGACGTTGGTGAGGTGACGGCGCCATGGGGAACGGAATCGTTCGTGGAGGCCGCGGGCGTCGGCTTCATCGGTCGCATGCTGCGGCAGTCGACGTCCATCTGGACGCGCGCGATCATGCGGGTGCGCGGCCTGCTTCCCTCGACGACTGACGAAGCGGCGCAACGCGCCGCGGGCGTTGCCCGCCTCATCCGGACGCAGCCGGTGCGCCGGATCGAAGTGATCGTCGATGGCCGGGACATGACGGCGGAATACCTGGCGGTAGAGGTCCTGAACATTCCGGCGATCGGTCCGCGCGTCGCGCTCGCGCCCGGCGCCGACGCCGGTGATGGCTTCATGGATGTCGCGTTCGTGCGGGCCGGCAACGCCGCGCGCCTCGCGGAGGAGGTTGCGTCGCAAAGCGAGGCGCCGGCCGCGCTCGAAATCCACCGGGCTCGCGACGTCGAGATGTCATGGTGGCCGGCCTGCGGCCACGTCGATGACGAGCCGTGGCCCGGGAGCCGCGTCCGGGAGCAGCGCGCGCGCGTACGGCTGCGGCTCCGGGGACACGCCCGCGTTCTCGTTCCGTCGCGCGAATAGCGCCTGCATCGAATCCAACCACAGAGCTCACAGAGCTCACAGAGCACACAGAGGACTGCGATAACAACAGCAGTCCTTTTGTTTTCAATTCAAGTTCTTCTCGGTGTGCTCAGTGCTCTCTCTAGTTCAATCTTTTGAGCCGCACGCCGCGTCGCCACGATCCCGAACTACCCGCGCGACAAAGTCGAGGGGCTCGCCATCGTAGACAACTGGACGATCGCGATCTCGAACGATGACGACTTCGGCTAGGCGACGATGGAGCGGGTCACCTCATCGCCAAGGGCCTGCCGCTGCTGGGCGGAACACCCGACTTCAACATCATTTACTTCATTCGCCTCACCACGCCATTGAAGGACCAGCGGTGTGACTGCGGGGCCGGACTGCGCGTCCTGCGAGGGACCTGTTCCGGCCCGCCTCCATGCGATTGCAGTCGACACTCCTGCTTCTCTTCGCCACGCAGCTGTCCGCACAGGGCGCGCGGCGGACGGTCGACACGCGCGTCCTCCCCGAAGAGGGCGCGCGGCCATCCGACTTCGTCCCGCATGGGTGGCTGCTCGAGCGCGAGATCCAGGGAAACCTGACGCCGGACACCCTGCCCGAACGCGTCCTGCTGCTGGTGGAGGCGCCCAACGATTCGCTGGAGGAGCGCTATCGCGCCCTGATCATTCTCAGTCCGGCCGGCCGTGCGCTGCGGCGCGTCGCGGTGGCACCGAGGCTCGTGGCGGACTTCAACTCCGGCGGCATGAAAAGCGGTACCGCCGGCGCGAACATCGACATCAGCATTTCCTCACGGCGCGTCCTTGTCGTCCGGCAGGCGCTGGGCGGCGCCAACCTGCTCGAGTTCACGCATCGATTCCGTTTCGATCCGCGGAGCAATCGCTTCGCGCTGATCGGGGAGGACGCGGACAACGCGTCGGCGGGACAGCGGACGGTCACGAGCACCAACTATCTCTCGGGTGTTCGGGTGGTCACCGTGTACGACGACGCGCACCCGACAGGGCGCGCGACGCGCACCCGCCTCCCCGGCGCGCCCGCCGAGTTCGTCGAGGAGCTGGACTACGAAGCCTTCTCGGAGCGCGCGGAGCGCACGCCGTTTCGTCGCCGCCCCTTCACCTTCGCGACGTCGTTGGGCGTCGCGAGCATGAAGGACGGCAGATGGTGCGCGGTGTTACCGGATTCCACGCTGGCCGATGGCGGCGCGATCTTCCTCATCTGGCCGGACAGCAAACCGGCCGTCGCGGCGCCCGGCGCGCTGCGTCGCTGGAACCCGGGCGCATGTCACCGGCTCGCGAGCGACGAGCCGACGGGCGGCTATCCCATCGAGTTCTCGGCGCGCGGACGCGAGCTGTCGGCGCAACAGATGGGGATCGCGCTCGCCGTCGCGTCACCCACCGAGTGGCGCGTCGGCGCCGACGGCGTCGCGCGCGCCGACCTCGACGCCGACGGCGTCCTCGAGAGCGCGACGCTGTGTGCGTCGACCGAGGGCGTGCATCTCAACGTCTGGAGCGGCGCGCCGCTCAAGGGACGGCGGCGCTGGCACCGCTACGTGTATTTGGGTCAGGATCTCGAGCCCAGCTGCAGCGACGCGGAGACAGCCTCGGCGCCGTGAACGCTGACGCGGCGCGCGGTCGTCGACGTTTCCGACGCGCCCGCACAGAAGGTATTCGGTCGGAGCACGGGCGGCGGCGCAATCGACACGACCACGCTTCCCGGACGGACGATCTTCACGGGCTCCGAGAATACCTGCGGGGCGTTCAGCCCGTCCCCTGCCCCCACGAGCACCTCGGATCCAGGACGCGCGTACCGGGTCACGTCGAACGCACGCGCACTCCCGACCGGTACGGGCCCGAGGGAGGTCGGCGCCACGTCCGTGCGCAGGATGTACACGTGGATCGGACGCCCACAGTTGTTCGACACCACGAGCGTCACACGCCGGCTGTTCTCGAGGTAGGCGTCACCGTCGACGTCGCCGTCGGCGTGGCCAAGCTGGGTCGCCACGGACGACTGCGCGCACGCCCCCAGGGCCCATGCACAGCCGATGGCGACGCACCAGAGAGATTTCATGCGCTGAATCATCCGCCTGCCACTTCACGCCGCGACCGGCATCAGGCAACGAGCGCGTATCGCTCCCATCGTCCGCCGCGATAGTAACGATTCCGTAAACCGGATCGAACATGGATGTATACGGCTGCGCGCGCGCCGATACTCCTCGGCGGTGACACGACGTCTTCGACGCTTCCTCCGGCAGCGTTCCTTCCGGCTGCAGCTGTCTCTCGCCGCGATCGTGCTGGTGCTCGTCACGGTCGCGACGATGCTCGTGCCGGTGTATCTCAGCGGGTACCGCGCGATGCTGCGCGCGCACCGGGACGCGCTGGCGTCGCTCGCGGACGCGCTCAGCCAGGTGCGCATCGAGACCCTGGACAGCGTCGCGGCGAGTCCCGGGCGAACGACGCCCGCGTCAGTCGGCGCACACCGCGTCATCCGCCAGCACCTCCCCACGCTGGGGCAGAATGACGGAGCACCCTCCGCGCAGTACGTGCTCGTCACGCGCACCGGCTATCGGCTGCTGATCCGGTCGGACGATTCACTGCAACGCGGCCTCGACGCGCCCTGGACCGCGCCGCGAGGACTGGATGACAGCCTCGCCAACATCATCGCCGGTCGGCGGTCGGTCTACAGCTTTCGCGAGGGCGACACGGTGACGGTCGTCGCCCCGGTCTTCCGCAACGAAACGATCCCGAGCGCACTCGCCGTCACGCGAGAGAACGTCGCGACCCACGCGCACACGCTGCTCGCCGACTTCATCCGACTGCTCTGGATTCCCGCGGTGGTGCTCGCGCTCGCGATCGCGCTGAGCATCTACGGGGCGAGTCGTCTCTCGCGCCGGCTGCGCCGCCTCGCGGACGAGGCACGCAGCGCGACCGGCGGCCCGGTACCGGCATTCACCGAGGGGGAAGCGAGCGACGACGAAATCGGGGTATTGCGGCAAGCGCTCGTGCGGATGTCGAGCGACCTGCGCGCGCACATGGTGAAGGCGGAGCACGCCGCGCGCATGGAAGCGGTGGGACGACTGTCGGCAAGCGTGGCGCATGATTTCAACAACGTCCTGACCGTCATCGGTGGCAGCGCCGACCTCGGGATGCTCGCGCTCGCCGAGGGCGGGAGCCCGCTTCCGGACCTCGGGGAGATCCGGCGCGCCGCCGACCGCGGGGCCGCGCTGACGCGGCAACTTCTGATGTTCAGCGGGCGCCGCGGCGCCGACGTCAAGGTGATCGCCGTGGACGACGTCGTGCGCGCGCTCGAGCCGATGCTGCGCCGCCTGCTCGGCGCATCCCACGAGCTCGGCGCGATGACGAACGCCGCCGGCGCGGCGGTGCTCGCCGACCCGACGCGCCTCGAGCAGGCGCTGCTCAATCTCGTGATCAACGCGCGCGACGCGATGCCGAACGGCGGCACGGTGCTCATCGCGGCGCGCCGCGCCACGGAGCAGGAGGTGTCGGAGGCGAAGCTCGCGGACGGCCGGTACGTCGCGATCACCGTGAGCGACACAGGACACGGCATCGATCCCGCGATCAGTAAACGGATCTTCGAGCCGTTCTTCTCGACGAAGGAGATCGGCAAGGGCACCGGGCTCGGGCTCGCGACGGCGATGGCCGTCGCCACCGAGGCCGGCGGCGGCATGTACGTGCACAGCACGCTCGGACACGGAGCGACATTCGGGATCGTCCTTCCCGAGACGACCGCCACCCGCACGGGCGAGCTACCCGTCCCCGTGCCGCGCCCGACGCGCGTGCGCGAGTCCAGGACGATCCTCCTGGTGGAGGACGAGCTCGCGGTACGCGCGATGGCCGCGCGCGTCCTCGCCGCTTACGGCTACACGGTGATCGACGTGCGGCACGGGCTCGACGCGCTCATCGCGCTGGAGCAGCGCGCATTCGACGTGGACCTCGTGCTGTCCGACGTGTTGATGCCCGGCATGACGGGCGACGAGCTCGCGCGGCAGGTGCGCTCGAGCCATCCGGAGATCCCGATCGTGCTCATGTCCGGGTATCCGGGCAGCCATGCGGGCCTCGGTGATGTGCTGCTCAAGCCCTTCACCGCGGAAGAACTGCTCGCGCGCGTCAGAGCGGCGCTCGATCAGGCGACGGTGGCGGCGGACTGAGAGCTCACGGCGACGCGGCGCATCCGGCCGCAGCGCCGTCACGCGCACGCACGGACCAGGTGACGGTGACGGCCGCGCGCGCGGTAAGGGCGGCGGGGGCCAGCGGCGACCCCATGCTCGGGTTGTAAACAACGGCGCCCTCGCGGCCCACGTCGTCCACACTGACGTGCGCGGTGAGCAGGTTTCCAACAGTCATGTTGCCCGCGCGGGCGGCGCGCATCGCCGTCGCGCAGGACTGCGCCATCGCGGCGTCGACGGCCGCCGCCCTCGCGCGCTCCCGCTCGGCGGCTGTGAACTCGATCCCGAGGTATTCCGCGCCGCCCGCCGCCATCGCCGCCGCCGCGATGCGCGACACCTCGCGCAGCCCGTTCAGGCATACGACGTCGGTCGCGGGGACACGCACCTGCGCGCGCGCCTCGAAGCCCACGCTGTCGATGCGCTGGCTGAACCACCGCGCGTTTCGCAACGCGAGGAATTTCGTCTCGACGCGCGCGGCCGACACCTGCCGCACGGCAGCCGAAACTGAATCCACGCGGCGCCAGAGCTGCGCGGTGATCTGTTCCGGCTGCGTGCCGCGCGCGACGACGTCGAACACCATGGTGCCGCGGGTCGGCTCCACGGTCACCTCGCCGCGCCCCGTCGCCACGATGCCGGCCCGGGGCACGGAGTCGGCGATCACGAGCTGCGCCCGCGCCGTGGCTGATGCCACGGCTCCGATCAGTACGACGATCATGACGCGTTCCATCACAGTCCTCCTCTCGCTCGCGCGGCGTGAGAGCGCGACGAAGTCATGAAGATATCCACAGATCTCGCGTCGTCGGATCAATTTGTGACCGATTTCGCGGCGTACGTAACCGCCGTGCATCTTGGCGAGAACTTCGCGTGACAAGAGCCGATTCGTTACGCGACTACAGCCAATTGCGTGCAGAGAGACCGTTACAGTCGTGCCTCAACGAATGCGCCACACACAGCCGGCTCCGCGAGTCCTCCTCATCGGTGGATCATACAACCAGACCACGATGGTGCATGCCGTGGGCCGGCACCTGGAGCGCGAATTCCACTGCTCGTATAGCCCGTACTATGCCGGCGGGATCCTCGACTGGGCAGCCGGCAAAGGATTCCTCGACTTCACCGTGCTCGGCGGGCCGATGCGGCGCCAGACGGAGCAGTATCTCGCGCGCGAGCGGCTCCCGGTGGACTACCGTGGCAGCCGTGGGCCGTACGACCTCGTCGTCTCGGCATCGGACCTCGTCGTGCAGCGCAACGTGAAGATGTCCGGGACGCCCCTCGTGCTGGTCCAGGAAGGGATGACGGATCCCGAGAATGCCACGTACCGGTTCGTGCGCCGCTTCGGCCTGCCCCGCTGGCTCGCGAGCACGGCGGCGACGGGGCTGTCCCTGGCGTATGAGAAGTTCTGCGTTGCGTCCGAAGGTTATCGCGAGCTGTTCGTGCGGAAGGGCGTCCCCGGCGATCGCATCGTCGTGACGGGCATCCCGAACTTCGACAACTGCCGCGCATTTCTGGAGAACGACTTTCCGTACCGGGGCTTCGTGCTCGCCGCGACGTCCGACGGCCGTGAGACGTTCAAGCGGGACCGCAGGATGCGCTTTCTCGCACAGCTCCGGGAGATCGCGGCGGGGCGGCAGATCATCGTGAAGCTGCACCCCAACGAGATCGTCGCGCGCGCGACGGCCGAGGTGCGCGCCGCGATCCCGAACGCACTCGTGTTCAGCGACGGGAACGTGAATCACATGATCGCCAACTGCGACGTGCTCGTCACGCAGTGGTCGACGTGCGTCTACGTCGGGCTCGCGCTCGGGAAGGAATGCCACTCCTACTTCGACCTCGCCGAGCTGCGGCGTCTGATGCCGATCCAGAACGGCGGCACGTCGGCGCGGCGGATCGCGGAGGTGTGCGCGGAGATCCTCGACGGCGCGCGTGCCGCGCGCGGCGGCAGCGACGGAGTGGCCGCCTGACGCACGGCATCGTCACCGTCCTCCAGGCGCGCACCGGCTCGAGCCGGCTGCCGGGCAAGGTGCTGCTGCCCCTCGGGAGCGGTGGCGCGACGGTGCTCGACGTGCTCATCGACCGCGTCCGCGGCGCGACCTTCGCCGAAACGATCGTCGTGGCGACGACCACCGATGCCGCCGACGACCCCATCGCGGCGATCGCGGCGCGCGCGCGGGTCGGGTGCGTCCGCGGACACGCGACAGACCTGCTCGACCGTCATTACGCGGCGGCCATCGCCTTCGGCGCCCGCCACGTCGTGAAGATTCCCTCAGACTGTCCGCTCATCGATCCGTCGGTCATCGACGAGGTGATCGCCTGGTACCTTGCCCGGACGGACCGGCTGGACTACGCGAGCAACCTCCATCCGCCCACGCACCCCGACGGCAACGACGTCGAGATCATGAAGATGAAGACGCTGGCGATCGCGTGGCGCGAGGCGCGCCGCCCGTTCGAGCGCGAGCACACGACGCCCTTCGTCTGGACGCGCCCCGACCGCTTTCGCGTCGGCAACGTCGTATGGCCGATGGGGGATTTCTCGCGGACGCATCGCGTCGTGCTCGACTATCGTGAGGACTACGAGGTGATCCGCGCCGTGTACGACGCACTGGCGCCGTCGAACCCGCGCTTCAGCGCGCTCGACGTCGTGCGGTTTCTCGACGCGAACCCCGATGTCGCCGCGATCAACGCATCGCGTATCGGCACCGCGTGGTACAACGCCCACCGTGCCGAGTTGCCGGGACTCGACGGTCCGTCGGCGTCTTCCGCCCCCTCGTCTTCCCCTGGCCCCTCCAGCAACGAGTTGCGTGCCCGATGAACGATGCCAAACGCGCAGACCTCACACAGTTCGCGCGCGCGGTGCGGCGCCACATCGTGCGGATGGCCGGGGGAGGCGGCTGCTTTCTCGGCGCTTCCCTCTCCTGCGCCGACCTGATCACGTACCTATATAAGGAAGAGCTGCGCTTCCACCCCGAGCGGCCCGGGGACGACGACCGGGACGTGCTCCTCTTGTCCAAGGGCCACGACGTCCCCGCCCTGTACGGCGCGTTCGTGGAGCTCGGGATGCTCGCCCCGGAGCGCCTCGCGAATCACCTGTCGCCGCACGATCACATCTACTGGCATCCGAACCGGTCGATCCCGGGCGTGGAGTTCCATTCGGGATCGCTCGGCCATTGTCTCAGCGTCGGGATGGGCATCGCCTACGACTTCCGCCTGCGCGGTATCGACAATCGCGTCTTCGTCATCCTCGGCGACGGCGAGCTGAACGAAGGATCGGTGTGGGAGTCGCTGCTCGTGGCGTGCGCGTACAAGCTCGAGAACCTCGTCGTCGTCGTGGATCGCAACGGCTTCCAGGCGAACGTGCGCACGGAGGAGCTCATCCCTCTCGAGCCGCTGGCGACGAAATTCGTCGCGTTCGGCGGTCAGGTATGCGAGGTCGACGGCCACGACTTCGACGCGCTCGAGCGCGGCTTCGGCCTGCTGAGACAGGCGCGAGCGCAGCGACCCGGAGTGCTGATCGCCAGGACCCGCCGCGGTAAGGGCATCGCGCAGATCGAGGACCGCGCCGACCGCTGGTTCTGCCGGCTGAGCGACGCCGAGGTTGCCGCGATGCTGGCCGAGCTGGACGGCGGAGCTTCGTCGGCCTTGCAGTCCGGGACGTTGGTGGTGCGATGAGCGCGAGCTACGGAGAACAGCTGCTCGAGCTGGCCCGCGCCGACGAGCGCGTCATCGTGATGACCGCCGAAAACCGCGCGCCGATCCGAGCGCTGCCCCCGCAGCTCGGCGCGCGCTTCGTCGACACCGGGATCACCGAGCAGACCATGGTCGGCATGGCGGCCGGGCTGGCACTGCGCGGCCGGATCCCGGTGGTGCACGCGCTCGCGACGTTCCTCACCATGCGAGCGTTCGAGTTCATCCGCACGGACGTGGGTCTCCCCGCCCTGCCCGTGAAGATCGTCGGCACCGTCCCCGGCATCCTGTCGGAAGCCAACGGGCCGACGCATCAGGCGCTGGAGGACGTGGCCCTGCTGCGCGGCGTTCCGAACGTCTGCGTGTTCTGTCCGGCAGACGCCGACGATTTGGTCGCCGCCCTGCCGGCGATCGTCGCCGATCCGTCGCCCTGGTACATCCGGCACTGCGAACGTCCCGCTCCGGCGGGCGTGCGGCACGAACCCTTTTCCATCGGCCGCGCCGAAGTGTTCGCGCAATCCGAGGGCGACGACGTTGCGCTCATCGTACTTGGAGCGCTTTTCCGCGAAACGTGGGAGGCAGCCGCGTTGCTCCGCGCGCAGGGCATCTCGGTGCGCGTGATCAACGTGCGCTGCGCCGATCCCTTCGACGCCCGCGCGATCGTCGCCGCCGCCAGCGAATGCACGCTCCTCGTGACTGTCGAGGACCATTTCGCGACGGGCGGGCTGTATTCCCTGGTCTGCGAGACGCTCGTGCGCAACGGGGTCGCCGCGCCGCTCGCGTCCGTCTCGTGCGGTGACGAGTGGTTCACACCCGCGCTGCTGGAAGATGCGATCATGGCCAGCGGCTTCTCACCTTCCGCGATTGCCGCGCGCGTCTGTACGGCGCTGGCGGCGCGGTCAACCGCCACCGCTCTATGACAATCACGGTCGACGTTCGGACGGCACTGCCTCGCATCGCGACATCCGAGGCGCTCTGGGCGCGGGCGCAGGAGGGAGGGCTGATTCCCGGCGGCACGCAGACGTACGCGAAAGGGCCCGGACAGTTCGTCCGCGGCGTAGCGCCGAAGTATCTGCGCAGAGGCAAGGGCGGCGGGGTCTGGGACGTCGACGGCAACGAGTTCATCGACCTCAGCATGGCGGTCGGCCCGCTCGTGCTCGGATACTGCAACCCGGTGGTGGACGCCGCGATCCGGGAGCAGCTCCAGGACGGGATCACGTTCTCGCTGATGCATCCGCTCGAGGTCGAGGTCGCGGAGATGATTCGCGAGCGGGTGCCATGCGCCGAGGCCGTGCGCTTCAGCAAGACCGGGGCGGACGTCACGAGCGCCGCCGTGCGCGCCGCGCGCGCCTTCACCGGACGTGAGCACGTCCTCTGCTGCGGCTATCACGGCTGGCACGACTGGTACGTCGCGACCACCGACCGCGTCGCCGGCGTTCCATCCGCCGTGCGGGCCGCGACGTCGACGTTCGAGTTCAACGATCCGGAATCGTTTCTCGCGTCCATCGGGGACGACGTCGCGTGCGTGATTCTCGAGCCGATGGTCTTTGCTCCCCCGGCCGCCGGCTTCCTGGCCCTGTTGCGTGAGCGCTGCACGCGCCACGGCGCGCTCCTCGTCTTCGACGAGATGTGGACGGGGTTCCGCATGGCCGTCGGCGGAGCGCAGGAGCGCTTCGGCGTGACGCCGGATCTCGCCACGTTCTCGAAGGCCGTGGCCAACGGCATGCCGCTCTCGGTGCTGGCGGGGCGCGCGGACGTGATGCGGGTCTTCGAGCGCGACGTGTTCTTCTACACGACGTTCGGCGGCGAAGCGCTCTCCCTCGCCGCGGCGAGGGCGACGATCGGCCAGCTGGTCGCGCGCGACGTTCCCGCGTATCTCGAGCGCATCGGCGCGCGCATCCGGGACGGCTACAACGCGCTCGCGGCCGAGCTGGACATCGCCGCCCAGACGGCCTGCATCGGCGCCGGTTGTCGCACGCTCGTCACCTTCAACGCGCCTGACGGGCTCGCGCTCAAGACGCTCCTGCAGCAGGAGCTCATCCGCCGCGGCGTCCTCTGGGCCGGTGGACACGTCGTGTGTCATGCACACACCGACGCGGACGTCGACCTCGTTCTCGGCGCGTACGCAGATGCGCTTCCGATCGTGCGCGAAGCGCTGCGCGCGGGTGACGTGCACGCGCGACTCGAGGGCGCCGTCGTCGAACCGGTGTTTCGCAGGACGGGCGGGTTCAATACCCGGCCGGCCGACCGCGCGCAGCGCGTGGCGACTGCGCGCTTTTCTCTCCACGGTCGCGTCGCCATCGTGACCGGCGCCGGCGGTCTACTCGGCGCCGAGCACGCCCTCGCGATTGCGGAAGCGGGCGGCACCGTCGTCCTCACCGACGTCGACACAGCGTCCCTCGACGCGCTCGCCGACAGGTGCCGCGCGGCCGGAGCGGCCGACGTGCTCTGTGCCCGCGCCGACGTCACCAACGCGGACGAGCTGGAGACGCTGCGCGACGCGGTGCTCGAGCGCTTCGGGCGCGTGGATGTCCTGGTGAACAACGCCGCGCTGAACGACAAGGTCGAAACGCCGACGCATTCCGCGGAGGCCGCGCGCAGCGACCGGTATCCGCTCGACGCCTGGCGGCGGATGATGGACGTCAACGTCACGGGCGTCTTCCTTCCGACGCAGGTGTTCGGTGCCACCATGCTCGAGCGCGGCGGCGGAAGCATCATCAACGTCGCTTCGACGTACGGCCTCGTGGGTCCGGACCCGACGCTGTACCTCCAGCCGGACGGGACGCCGGGGCATAGCAAGGCTCCTGCGTACCCCGCGAGCAAGGGCGCCGTCATCGCGCTCACGCGCCATTTCGCCGCCCAGTGGGGACGTCAGGGTGTGCGCGTGAACGCGCTCGTCCCTGGTGGAGTTCAGAACGGCCAGCCCGCGCACTTCATCAACGAATACAATCGCCGGACGCCCCTGGGCCGCATGGCACGCGCCGACGACTACCGCGGCGCGCTCGTGTTTCTCGCCAGCGATGCGTCGCGCTACGTGACCGGCGCGTCGCTTGTCGTGGACGGCGGCTTCACCGCGTGCTGACGCATGATCCCCTCAGCCCTCTGCCCTCAGCCCTTAGCCCTGATCCCATGACCCCTCGATCACTCTCGGCCGATGTGCTGGAACGAGCTGCCCGCGTGCGTCTCGTCGCCACCGATTGCGATGGCGTGCTGACGGATGGCGGCGTGTACTGCAACGACGACGGCGAGGCGTTGCTCCGCTTCAACCGGCGCGACGGTGCGGGCATCGAGCGGTTGCGCGAGGCAGGAATCGATACCGTCATCATCACGCGCGAGTCGTCGCCCGTCGTGGCGCGTCGCGCCGAGAAGATCGGCGTCCGGGACGTACGCCTCGGCGTTCGCGACAAGCTTGCCGCGGTGACGGCGCTCGCCGCCGAGCGTGGCGTACCGCTCGAGAACGTGGCCTACGTCGGCGATGACGTCTACGACGTGGCGGCGATGGAGGCGGTCGGACTCTCGGCGTGTCCCGCCGACGCAGACGCCAGCGCGGTCGCGGCTGCGGACGTCGTGCTTCACGCCGGCGGCGGACGCGGCGCGGTGCGCGAGGTCGCGGATCTGGTGCTGTCCGCCGCGGCCGGCGTGTACGGCGGCACGCATCCGCACACCGAACAACGGCTGCACCTGGTGCCCGCGGAGCCGCGCCGCTGGTGCGCGGTGGGCGATCGCGCGATCGGCGAGGGAGAGCCGGTCTACGTCATCGCGGAGATCGGCATCAATCACAACGGCTCCATCGACCTCACGAAGAAGCTGATCGACGGCGCCGTGGCCGCAGGATGCGACGCCGTGAAGTTCCAGAAGCGCACGCCGGAGCTGTGCGTCCCCGCCGATCAGCAGAACGTGGAGCGCGACACGCCCTGGGGGCGCATCACGTATCTCGAGTACCGCCGCAAGGTGGAGTTCAACTTCTCGCAGTACGCCGAGATCGATCGCTACTGCCGCGAGCGCCGGATCGCGTGGACCGCGTCTGCGTGGGATGAGCCGTCCGTCGACTTCCTCGCGGCGTTCGACGTCCCCTTCCTCAAGGTGCCGTCCGCCGCGCTCACCGACCACGCGCTGCTGCACAAGATGCGCTCGGTCGGATGTCCGGTGATGCTCTCGACGGGCATGTCGACCGAGGAAGAGATCGGGGCTGCCGTCGAAGTGGCCCGCGCCGAGCGACTGCTGCTCGCGCACGCGACGTCCACGTATCCGTGTCCGCCGCGCGAGCTGAATCTGCAGATGATCCGCACCCTCGAGACAAAGTATCCGGGCATCCCGGTGGGCTATTCCGGACACGAGGTCGGCCTGGCGACGACGAACGCCGCCGTGGCACTCGGCGCGGCCTTCGTCGAGCGGCACATCACTCTCGACCGCAGCATGTGGGGCTCGGACCAGTCCGCGTCCGTCGAGATCGTGGGGCTGATGCGTCTCGTGCGCGACATTCGCGACATCGAGCAGGCGAAGGGCGACGGCGTGAAGCGCGTCTACGCGAGCGAGCTTCCGTCGATCCGGCGACTGCGTCGCGTGAGCGCGGTCGCGGCCCAGCAGGCCGCGACGGCGTGATGAGCGCGGTCGAGACCTGGAGTCTCGCCGCCGTCCTCGGATCGGCGGTGCTCCTCATCATCCTCGAGCGACGTGCGCCGTACAACCCGGGACAGCCGCTGCTGCGCGACGGCTTCTGGAACGACCTCGTGCTGTACTGTTTCGTGCAGAGCTACGTGCTGGGCGTCCTCATCGCGCGGCTGGTCGGCTACGTCGACGCGCAGACGGGGTGGTCGCGACTGCACCTCGTTACGCACTGGCCGCCGCTCGTGCAGATGATCTTCTTCACGATCACGCACGATCTGTACATCTACCTGTTCCATCGCTGGCAGCACAACTCGCCCGTCCTGTGGCGGCTGCACGAGGCGCATCACTCGGCGAAGTACGTCGACTGGCTGGCGGGCGTGCGGTCGCACAGCCTCGAGATCTTCATCAACCAGACGGTGGAATTCGCGCCCCTCGTGCTGCTGGGGGCGACGCCCGAGGTCATCGTCGTCAAGGGCGCGGTGAGCGCGATCTGGGGGATGTTCATCCACTCGAACATCGACGTGCGCCTCGGCCGACTGCAGTACGTGTTCAACGGCCCCGAGATGCACCGCTGGCACCACTCGAACGCCAACGCCGCGCACGGCAAGAACTACTCGACCAAGTTCGCGTTCTGGGACTGGATGTTCGGGACCGCGTACTTCCCGGACCGGGACGCCGTACGGGCGGGGGATTACGGCGTTACCGAGCGACGATACCGCGAGGACTTCCCGGTGGGATACTTCGCGCAGCACGCGTATCCGTTCCTGCCGTCGAATGCGCCGGACGCGCCGGACGCGCCGGCCGCGGCGCTCGCTGACGCGGGGCCGACGATCACAGCCGTCGTTCCGCGCCAGAGTTGACCCGCCGCGCCCACCGATGTTGAACGTCGGATGGGCACAGCACGCGTCCGCGGTGGCGCTGGTGATGCTGGATCTCGTCGCGCGGACGTGGCGCATCCAGGCGTTGCTCCCGATTCGTTTCCGCCCCGCATTCGCCGCGACCGCGGCCAGCGACACGCTCGCCGCCGTGACTCCCGCGCGAGCGGGCGGAGAGCCGGTGCGCTTTGCGCGTTTCGTCAACGCGGGGATGACGCCGGCGTCGACGCTCGCGGCGATGGCCGTCGAGACGCTCGTGGGAGGAGCCATCCTCCTGCTCGGGGGGCTGGCGTTTGCGATGAGCAGCATCGGCCGCAGTCTCGTCGCGTCGCAGGCGGCGGCCGCGAGCCGGCTGCCGTGGTGGTGGACCGTGACGAGCGTGGTGGTGCTGGTCGCGGTTTTCGGGCTCCTGGTCCGCGGACATTGGCGCGCCATCCGCGACAATTGGGTGAGCACGGTGCGGGAGTCGTTGCGGCAGACGATCTCGCAGCCGATCGGTCGCGTGCTGATGGTGACCTGGTGGACGCTGGTCAGCTTCGTCGCGCGCGCGGCGATCCTGCCGCTCCTCATCGCCGGCGCCGCCGGCGTGACGCCGCCCATCCTCTGGATGACGACCGTCGGCGCCGTCTATGGATTGCTCGTTGCGCCTACGCCGGGGGGCGTGGGCGTCGTGGAGCTGGGGTTCTTCGCCACCCTGCGGCGCATCCTCGGGGTCGCCGACGTCACCATCCTGCTGGTCATCTGGCGCGTGTACGCCTACGGTCTGAGCGCCGCGATCGGCGGGATCGTGCTCATCGACACGTGGTTCGCCAAGCGGCGGGACTCCGGGGCCGAACCGGAGGGGTAAACAACACCGCCACTGGCGCCAATTAAGTATGGGAATGGCGTCACATGACGGCGAGCCGCAGACCGACGACCCTCGCACCGATGCGATGCTGCTCGCGGCCGCGGCCGGCGGCGACGACGCGGCGTTCGCCGTGCTCGTCCGCCGTCATGTCCGCGCGGGTACGCTGCTCGCCGCGCAGTACCTGGGCGATCGCGACGAGGCCGAAGACGTGATGCAGGAGGCGTTCATACTCGTACACGAGAAGGCTCGAGATTTCGACGCGACGCGTCCGTTCGCTCCGTGGCTCTACGGCATCGTCCGACGGCTGGCGGCGAACCGGCGCATCCGCGCCGCGCGGCGACGCCGTCTCCTCGGCGTGTGGCGTGCCGCGGCCGGTGACGCGCCAGCGGCGCCCGCGCCGGACCACGCCGTCGCCGCGGGGATGGAGGTTGCTGCTCTTTCCGTCGCGCTGCGGCAGCTTCCGCCGATGCAGCGCGCCTGCTTCGAGCTCGTGGCTCTTCGTGAGCTTCCCATCGAAACCGTCGCCGCGATGCACGACATCAGTGAGTCCACGGTGCGACAGCACGTGTTTCGCGCGCGGCAGGCGCTGCGCGGCGCGGTGGACGATACGCGCGGCAGTGGCCGCAACCGCTGACCGGGTGATAACCTTGCAACCGACGCCATGATCGAATTCTTCGACACCTCCAGCGTTCCCGACGACCGGGCGCACTGGGACGCGCTCGCGGCACGCATCGCCGCCGCCGCGACGCATCGCGACGGGCGCGTGACGGCGCTGGCATCCTTCGCGGAGTCGCGCGTGAGCTGGACCGCCGCTGCTCTCGCCGTGGCCGCGGGAGCCTTGCTCATCGTGCGCACATCGGCTGCGCCGGCCGACCGCAGCATCGTTCGCGAGTGGACATACGCCGTCGCTCCCGCGGACGAGCTGGCGCGGACGTTCATCGGATCGGATCGGCCGCCCCGCGTGGATGAGCTCATCCTCGGCCGTGACGCCGGCAAGGCGAAATGACGATCCCGCTGTGGCTGAAGGGAACGCTGTTGCTCGGGATGACCGCCGCCGGCGGTTGTCTCATCGGCATGGGCATGGAGCGCCGGCGCGCGCGTGCGCCGTCCGATGCGCACCTCGTGGTGGTCGCCACCTCGCCCGCCTCGCTCCTCCTGCGCCACCTCGAGACGGAGGTCCGCCTGGATTCGGCGCAGCGACGCGAGATCTCGAGCATCCTCGCCCGCCACCAGGCGGGGATCGATTCCGCATGGCGGCACCTCCAGCCCAACATCAAGGCGACGCTCGATTCGTCGCTCCGCGAGATCGCGGCGGTGCTCGACGCCCAGCAGCGAGAGACCTTCCGCCGGATGGTGGCCCGCCATCATCCCGGCGTTCTGCCCTGACGCCGGGTAAACACGCGCCTGTCTCGCGCGAATGAGTTATGCGTGCTTCGCGCGTGTACGTGTCCCAGATGTAGTCACCGGAGAGACCTGATGCGTCTGCTCGCCGCTTCCCTTCTTCTCGTTCTCGCAACGTCCTGCCGACACTCGCGCTCGCACAACAACGCTGAGGCCACGGAGGCCCCCGCGGCGACGGGCATCGACGCATCCACCACCTCGGCGGTCGTGGCCGCACAAGAGGGTGGCCAGAGCGCGCTGATCGGAACGTGGGTCGGCACGGTCACGACGCCGCATGGGTCGTCCGACGGATTCACCGTCGTGATCGGGCGCGAGAAAGGCGAGTGGTCGCTGACGATGACCATGCCATCGGATCAGATGCGGCCGGGACCAGGGCGCGACGTCAAGGTCACGGGCAGCAGGATCACCTGGACGCAGCACATCATGCTCCTGTCCTGCAAAGGCAGCGCGGAGCTCATCGGCAACACGCTCAAGGGCGAGTCCGACTGCGGCCACGCAAGCCTCGGCTTCGTCGTCACGCGAAAGTAGTCAGCGTGCTTCCACGGCTCGCGCGGGGATCGATCGTCATCTGCGGCGCGGCGGCGATTGCCGCGACGCCCATCTCGCCGCTTCATGCGCAGCAGGCTGACGTGATTCGCGGGCGCGTCACCACCGAGGACGGGCGCGACCTGAACGGCGCCCGCGTCGACGCAACGGCCATTCCGACCAACGTCAGCCGCCGGACGCAAACCGATTCCCGCGGGCGGTATACGCTCACCTTCCCCGGGGGGACCGGCGACTACTGGATCACCGTGTCGGCGATCGGTTTTGCGCCGGTGCGCTTCGAGCTGAAGCGCGTCGCGGACGAGGACATCCTCATCGGCGACGCCACGATGCGGCAGGCCGCGGTCACGCTCGAGGAGGTCCGCGTCCGCGGCGAGCGCGCCCGCGTTTCACGCAACGAGGACACGGACGTCAGCGGCACCACGCGGTCGGCGGGAGGCGTCGGCACCGACCCGAACCAGGCGGGCAACCTCGCCGCGATGGCGGCGGCGCTTCCCGGCGTACAGCTCGTTCCGGGCGCGGAGGGTAACCCGGACCAGTTCTCCGTCTTCGGCCTCACCGGCGATCAGAACACCTATACGCTGAACGGCATGGGGTTCAGCGGCACCGACATCCCGCGCGACGCCGCCACGCGTTCGGCCCTCTCGGTGTCGCCGTGGGACGTCTCGCGCGGCGGATTCAGCGGCGCGCAGTTCGGGATGCGCACGCAGCCGGGTTCGAATTTCAGCACGCGCACGATCTCGAGTCTGCTGAACAGCCCCACGCTGCAGTGGACGGATCGCGCCGGGCGTGCGACGGGCGCGGAATACAGTTCGGTGTCCGCCGGCGGCGCGGTGTCCGGCCCCTTCGCGATGGACCGCGTGTTCTATAACGCCGGCTACCAGGTGGACCGCCGCGTCGGCGACCTGCGCAACCTCCAGTCGGCGGACCCCGTTGCGCTCCAGGTGGCGGGCGTTTCTGCGGATTCCGTCGCGCGCCTGCGCCAGCTCCTCGGCGCCGCCGGCGTCGCGCTCACCCCCGCGGATTTGCCGGGCGCCCGCGTCACCGACAGAGCGTCAGCGCTCGCCACCATCGACCTGTGGCCGCCCGCGTCCACCAACGGGCAGGCGTTGAACGCCACGTTCGTCGGATCGTGGAACCGGTCCGGCGCGGCCTTCGGCCGGTACACCGCGATGCCGACGACGGACGCCGCGAGCAACAACTGGTTCGCCGCCCTCCAGACGCGGCACACGAACTACTTCGGGTTCGGCGTCCTGACCGAGACGTCGCTCGGCGTCAATGCGGCGCGCGTCTCGACCGATCCATATCTCACGATTCCAGCGGGGACGGTACGCGTCAGCTCGATCCTCGACGACGGCTCACCGTCGATCGCGATGCTCGCCTTCGGCGGCAGCCCGATGCAGACGACGGGAATCGGCATGACGACGCTCGCGGGACAGAACCAGCTGTCCTGGTTCAGCGCGGACAACAAGCACCGGCTGCGATTCTCGAGCGAGCTGCGGTATCAATCGTTCGAGCAGGACGTTACTGCCAACGCGCTCGGTCTCTTCGCGTACAACTCGCTCGCGGAGCTGGAGTCCGGAACGCCTGCCGCCTTCATGCGCACGCTGGTACCGAGAGTGCGCGCCGGCCGCCAGCTGCTTGGCGGCATGTCGATCGGCGATTCGTATCGCATCGTCCCCGATTTTCAGTTGCAGTACGGCGTGCGCGTCGACGCGAATCGCTTCCTGTCGGCACCGGCACGAAACGCCGCGCTCCTGAGCGCGTTCGGCGTCGACAATTCGCGGCTCCCCAATCGCGCGTACCTCAGTCCGCGAGTCGGCTTTGCGTGGACGTACGGGTCGGCGCCACAGCTCGCGATCGCGCGTGGCTTCACGCGCGGACCGCGCGCCGTCGTGCGCGGCGGAGCCGGCGTTTTCCAGAACACGCCGACCGTGCAGCTCGCCGGCACGGCGCTCTCGAACACCGGGCTCCCGGAAGCGTCGCGGCAGCTGGCGTGCGTCGGCGCCGCGGTGCCCACGCCGACGTGGAGCGTCTACGCTGCGAATCCCGCGGCGATTCCCTCAGCGTGCGCCGACGGATCGGATGGATCGCTCTTCGCCCGCAGCGCACCGGAGGTGTCCCTGTTCGACGCGGGTTTCGCCGCGCAGCGCAGCGTGCGATCGAACCTGAACTGGAGCGGCGCGCTGACCGGCACCCGTCTCATGGCGGGCGCGGACGTGACGTACTCGCGCAATCTCAACCAGCCCGGCCAGCTGAACCTCAACTTCGATCCATCCGCCCGCTTCTCACTCCCGGAAGAAGGCGGACGTCCCGTATACGTGGACACCGCCGCGATCGTCACGGGCACGGGCTCCATCGCCCCGCCGGGCTCGCGGCGCAGCCCGGGCTTCGGGTACGTCATGCAGCAGCGGTCGGATCTGCGCGCTGACAATGCGCAGCTGACGCTCTCGCTTCAGCCGATGACCTTCAGCACGACGTACGCCTGGACCCTCGCGTACGTGTACTCGCGTACGCGCGACCGGGCGCGCGGCTTCGGCGCAGTTGGGAGCACGGGCGGCGATCCCCTCGTCGTCGAGTGGGCGCGTGCCGCGCTCGACTCACGCCATCAGGTGGTATACTCCCTCTCCTACAACCTGCTGGACTGGTTCCCACTCAACTGGACGGGATCGTTCCGGTCGGGGCGGCCCTTCACTCCGCTCGTGAGCGGCGACATCAACGGCGATGGATTCGCGAACGATCGCGCTTTCGTCTTCGACCCTGCGTCGTCAACGGATCCGGGCGTCGCCGCCGGGATGCAGGCGCTGCTGGCGGCGGGACCGCGCGCGGCGCGCGACTGCCTCGACGCGCAGCGCGCGCGCGTGGCGGCGCGCAATAGCTGCCAGGGGCCGTGGACCTCGACGTCGACGCTCACGATCGCCGTGAACCCGCTGAAGCTGCGGCTGCCGCAGCGCGTCAACTTCGCGCTGTACGTCAACAACGTTCTTGGCGCCGCCGATCTGCTCCTGAACCGCGAGGGATCGCGCCGCGGTTGGGGACAGTCCGCGGATCCGGACGCGACATTGCTCTACGTCCGGGGGTTCGATCGCGCCGCCCGGCGCTTCACGTACGAGGTGAATCCGCGCTTCGGCACGACAAACCTGCGTCAGACGATCGGCCGGAATCCCGTTACCCTCACCGCGCAACTGCGCCTGGACGTCGGGCTGTCGCGCGAGCGGCAACTGCTGACCCAGTCACTGGATCGCGGACGGGGGCGGCCCGGCGCGAAGCCGACGTCGCAGGAGCTGCGATCGCTGAGCGGCGCGCTCGTCCCGGCGAACCCGATGGCGCTCATCCTTCAGCAGGCCGATTCGTTCCGGCTCACGCGGCGGCAGGCGGACAGCCTCGCGACGCTGAACCGCGTCTACGCGGTGGCGCTGGACAGCCTGTGGAATCCCGTCGTCGCGTACCTGGCGGCGCTCCCGGAGAGCTACGACGAGAGCGCGGCGTACGAGCGGTATCGTCGCGCGCGGCAGGCGTCGGTCGACGTGCTCATTCGTCTCGCGCCCGCGGTGCGCTCCCTGCTCACGCCGGATCAACGACGCCGGCTGCCGCCGTTCGTCAGCAGCTCGCTCGACACGCGCTATCTCGCGTCGGTGCGGTCGTCCAGCGCGGGCGGCGCGAACATGGGCGTGCTGTCGATGCTCGCGCAGATGAACGCGATGGGCGGCAGCGCCAACACCGGCGGGAGCGGCCAGACGATCATGATGCACCCGTGAACGATGTCATTTTTCCTGCAGGAGCTTCGATGAGAATCCGTAACGCAGCGCGAATTGCCTCGAGTCTCTGTCTCGTCGCCCCGGCGCTCGTCGCGCAGTCGCCGACCGCGGTACAGATCCCGGTCAGAGAGCTGGCGCCACCCGAGGCGGTGTCGCGGGACTCCGTCGGCTATCTGTACGGCGTGCGCGAGCTGTCCGACGGACGCCTGCTGGTCAACGACGCGGGCGCGCGGCGCCTGCTGCTGTTCGATCGCAGCCTGCAGAGCGCGATCGTGGTCGCCGACTCCGGCAGCGGACACGGGACGTCGTACGGCACGCGTCCGACGGGGATCATCTCCTATGCGGGAGACACCACGCTGCTCGTGGACCTCGGCGCGCGGGCATTTCTCGTCGTGAGCCCCGACGGCCGGATCGTGCGGGTGATGTCGGCACCGCGGCCCTCCGACGTGTCCTTCATGTGGAACCCGGGCTTCGGCACTCCGGCGTTCGATCCGAAGGGACGCCTCATCTATCGCGCCTGGTTGATGCCGTCGATGCGCGGGCTCATGGCCGGCGCCGGCGGCGAGCACGGCGTCGCGAGCGGAGTAAGCGGAGGTAGCGGGAGTAGCGGCCACGGCGCGGCCGGCGGGGGCGGAACGAACCTCACCATCACGCCGGCGGATTCGGCGCCCGTCCTCCGCGCGGACTTCGACACGCGCGCCGTCGACACGCTGGCGTGGGTCCGCATTCCGCGGCTGCGCGGCACGATGACGCCGATCCCGGGCGGGATGCGCATGGTACCGACGATCAATCCTCTCTCGACCATCGACGACTGGGTCGCGCTCTCCGACGGTTCGATCGCGGTGCTGCGGGGGCAGGACTACCATATGGAATGGATCGGCGCCGACGGCGTGGTGACGTCGTCGCCGAAGATGCCCTTCGACTGGAAGCGCCTGAGCCGCGAGGAGAAGGCGGCGATCGTGGACTCCACGCGCCGTCAGCTGGAGCGTCAGGGTCCGCTGGGCGTGATGGGCGGCGGCGGAAGCGCGTCTGCGGCCGCGGCCGCATCGTCACCTCTTCCCAACCCGATGATGGCCATGCCGCACACGATGCCGGTCGCACCGCCGCCAGGCGCCGAGCGGGAGCCGCCGCCGCGGCGCCTGCTGCCGTCGGACACCGCGCGCGGGGTGCCGGGCGTCGTGGCGCCTGAAGAGATCCCGGACTACGTGCCCCCGATCCTGCGCCCGGGGAACATGAAGGTCGATCCGCAGGGCAACGTCTGGGTGCTGCCGTCGACGTCCACCGCGGCGGGGAGCGGATTGCGGTACGACGTGATCGATCGCCGCGGGCGGATCGTTCAGCGCGTGCGGTTGCCGATCGGGCGAGCGCTCGCCGGCTTCGGCGCGAACGGCACGGTGTATCTGACGGCGCACGGTTCGGGCGGCACACGGATCGAACGGACGCGGATCAAATGATCGCGATCAGCGGACGACGACGTCGCGCATCATGCCGCTCTTGTGGTGCGGCCTCTCCACGCGACGACGACTTTCGACTCCTTGTACCTTCGAGTCGCGTGATCATCAGCAGCTCAGGGAACGACGTTCTCGCATGAACCAAAGATAAATCCCGTCCCGGCGTCGCGGTCCGCACGCTACATTCTCCCACGCCGCGAGCTGTTGCCCGCGGATCGACGATGGTGTTGATCACATGACCCGCGCGCCGCGCGTCTCGCTCGTGGTGCCGGTGCATCATTGCACCGGAAGCCTGCGCATCGCCCTCGATCAGCTCGGCCAGTTCCTCGACGCCGCTGGCGGGCGCTGCGAGCTCGTGCTCGTCGACGACCGCGGCAGCGACGCGGACGCCTCTGCGATGCTCGACGCTTTCGCCCGCCGCGCCTGCGTTCGCCTGCTCCGCAACGACCGCAACTACGGCAAAGGCTACTCCGTCAAGCGCGGCATGCTTGCGGCCACGGCGCAGTATCGGGTCTTCACCGACGCAGATCTCGCATACCCCCTCGACCAGGTGTGGAAGATCGTCGACGCATTGGCCGGGGGCGCCGACGTCGCGGTCGCCTGTCGCGTGCTGCCGGCGTCGCAATACATCATGAACGCCGGCTATCTGCGGTACATCTTCACCCGGCACGTCATGAGCCGCGCCTTCAATCGCCTCGTGCGCCTCACGCTCGTGCCGGGGGTGCTCGACACGCAAGCGGGGTTGAAGGGCTTTACCGCCGCCGCGGCGCAGGACGTGTTTTCGCGCGTCAGCATTCCGGGTTTCGGGTTCGACGTCGAGTCTTTGTACGTGGCACGCTCCCGCAACCTGCGCATCGCGCAGGTGCCGGTCATTTTCCGATACAGCGACGAGCCGTCGACGGTACGCTTCGTCAAGGACGGCGCGCGGATGGCCGGCGACCTTGCACGGATCCGGTGGCGGGGGCTGAAGGGCGTGTACACGGCGGCGGGCAGCTGAGCCCGCGACGACTCATCGTCAACGCGGACGACTTCGGCCTGGTCCCGAGCGTCAACCGCGGCATCGTTGAGGCAATCGAGGGCGGCGTCGTTACCTCCACTTCGCTCATGGTCAACATGCCGGGCACGGAGGACGCCGTCGCGCGGCTTCGGGCCCTGAGTCGGCGCGGGCTCTCTCCGAGCGTCGGTCTCCACTTCAACATCGTCGCGGGCTCGCCGCTATCACACTGTCCCACCCTCGCGCGCTCCGGCCGGTTTCACAACCTGGGCACACTCGTCGCGCGTTCACTGTTTGGCCGGATCGACGAGCGCGACGTGGAGGCGGAGCTGGAAGCGCAGTTGGCGCGGGCGGCGCAACTGCTCGACCCGCTGGGGCTGCACATGACGCACATCGATTCGCATCGCCATGCCCACTGTCTTCCCGGTGTCCTGCGCGTCGTGCGACGGATCGCGCGTGCCCACGGGATCGGCCACGTCCGACACTCCGTCGAGCTGGCGCGGACGCTTCTCCGCCGGCCGCGCGCGTTACTCGCGGTATGGCTGCTGCGCATCATGACGCGGCGCGAGGCGCCGGCGGACGACATCGCTTTCGCGGGCCTGGCGCTGATGGGATCGCCGACCTTCGAGCGATCCCTGCTGACTCTCGCCGAGCGGCTGGGCGAGGGAACAACGGAGCTCATGGTGCACCCCGGGTACGACTCTCCCGAGCTCGCGACCCTCGATCCCTACCGAGCCCCTCGCGAACGCGAGGTGCGCGCGCTCACGGCACCGGCCCTGCGCGCGCGACTTCGGCAACTCGGAATCGAGCTCGCCCATTTCTGAGCCGGCGGCGAGAACGGCGGCCGGAGCCGCCGGTATGGAGAGCGCGATGCGATCGAGACGCGATTGCGATAATTCCGGACGCGGAGGCCAATAACTTCGGGTCACCGCTGTTGACGATTCCCTTCACGACTGGAGAGTCTCGATGACGCATGCCCGCAGTGTTCGCGCTCGCGCGTGGTGCGCCGGAGCAGTGATCGTGTTCGCGGCCGCCTGTGATCCGGCCCACGTTCCGACCGTCGTCCCGCGAGTCGGCTCCTCGCCGCAGAGCGTTGTGGTCCCCGCGAAGGGAACCGCCACAACGCTCGACTTCGGCGAGTGGAACGTCGAGTGGTTCGGCGACGCCGCCAACGGTCCCACCAATGAGACGCTCCAGCAGTCGAACGTGCGCGACGCCATCGCCGGCGCCGACATGGACATCTGGGCGCTCGAAGAGGTCGTGGACAGCGCGGCGTTCCGTAACCTCAGGAACCAGCTCGCCGGCTACGAGGGCTTCGTCGCGAACGATCCGATCGTCGTGAACGGCCCGCAGTTCTACAGCGACTTCAGCAACACCGAGCAGAAGGTGGCGATCCTGTACAAGTCGTCCGTTGCGACGCTGCTGGGGGCCAAGGTGATCCTCACGGCCAACGATTTCGACTTCGCGGGGCGTCCGCCAATGGAGGTCAGGCTGCGCGTGACGTTGAACGGCGCGACCGAGGACGTCGTGGTCGTCGTGCTGCACATGAAGTGCTGCAGCGACGACGCGAGCTGGCAGCGCCGCGTGAATGCATCGGCTGCTCTCAAATCCTATCTCGACGCCACGTATCCGACGCAGAAGGTGTTCGTCATCGGCGACTGGAACGACGACGTCGATACCTCCATCGATCCGGGGCATGCGTCGCCGTACCAGAACTTCGTCGACGACGTAGCGCGATACACGTTCGAGACGAAGACGCTGTCGGATCGCGGCATCGCGTCGACCACGGGCTTTCCCGACATGATCGACCATCATCTCACGACGAACGAGGGGCACGCGACCTACGTCGCCGGATCGGCCGAGGTCTACAGGATCGACCAGTACATCGCCAACTACAGCTCGACGACGAGCGACCACTATCCGGTGCTCAGCCGGTACACGTTCGGCGGGACCGGAGGCGGCAACCAGCCGCCGGCAGCGGCGTTCACCTCCTCCTGCTCCGGCCTGACGTGCGCCTTCACCGACGGGAGCAGCGATCCCGACGGTACGGTCGTGGCGTGGAGCTGGACCTTTGGCGACGGCACGACGTCCACCGTTCAAAATCCGTCACACAGCTACGCCGCAGCCGGGACGTATACGGTCGCGCTCACCGTGACGGACAATGCAGGCGCGACGAGCAGCGCGTCGCAGAGCGTCAGCGTCACCGCGCCGAGCGGCATCACCCTCACCACGCGCGGTTACAAGGCGAAGGGAGTGGCCAAGGTGGACCTGACGTGGTCGGGCGCCACCGGATCGAGCGTCGACGTCTACCGCAACGGCGCTGTCATCATCACCACCGCCAACGATGGGGCGCATACGGACACGCTCACCAAGACCAGCCAGGGCACCTTCACCTACAAGGTCTGCAACGCGGGAACGACCACCTGCTCGAACGTGTCCAGCGTGACGTTCTGACGCGGGTCGCGTGCGGGTTACGCCTGCAACGAAACGGCGCTCGGAGCAAACCGGGCGCCGTTTCGACGTTCGGCTTCAGTCGGCGTTGGTGCGGTAGAAGAACTCCTCGCGCACGATCTTGCCGTTGTCCACGGTGTAGAGCGCCATCTCTCGCATGGTGTTGCGCTTCCCGGTCGGCTTGAACGTCGTGTCATACTCGAAGAACACGGCGAACTCGTTGTCGCCGATGAACGGCCCGCGCGTGGTCGCGGAGTGGACCTGCACGTTCTCCGTCCACCACTCGTGCTTCTTCCGGACGGCGTCGATGCCCTGCACCTCGGCCGGCATCGCCTCGTTCCCCATCGACTCGATGCTGTTGATGTCGCCGGCGTAGAACTGCTCGATCGCGTCGGCGTTGCGGCCCTGCCGGCAAAGGTCGACCAGCTCGTGGGCGATCGCGGCGGTGCCGGTCGGGGCGGTGGTGGTTGTGGCTGGCATGGCAGCCTCCTGTAGGAAATCTGGATCTCAGACATAGCACGCTTCTGCCACGTCGTCACGCCATGGTTATGTCACGATTTTCCTACTACACCGCCTGCTTGCCGTACTGCCGCACGGCCAGCGCCAGCATCGCCGCGCCGAATGCCGCGAGGATGGCGAGGGGCACCGCGATCTGGGTGATGCCCGCGCCTTTCAGCATCACGGCCCGCATGATCCCGATGAAGTGCTTCACGGGATTCAGCTCCGCCATCCACTGCGCCCACTCCGGCATCGACCGCACCGGCGTGAACAGGCCGCTCATCAGCAGATAGATCATGATGATGAAGAACGTCACGAACATCGCCTGCTGCTGCGTGTGCGCCAGCGTCGAGACGTAGAGCCCGAGCCCCAGCGCGGCCACGAGATATACGCCCGCCGAGAAAAACACGAGCACGACGCTCCCCACCATCGGGACGCCGAAGAGAAAACGCCCCACGAGCAGCCCCATCGTCAGCTCCAGGAGCGCGATGATCCAGAGGGGGATGAGCTTGGCGGCAATGAAGACGCCGCGCCGCATCGGCGTGACGCTGAGCTGTTCCAGCGTGCCGATCTCCTTCTCGCGCACGATGTTCATCGCGCACAACAGCGTCCCGATCATCGTCACCAGCTGCACGAGGATCCCCGGGATCATGTAATCCCGGTAGTCCAGCTCCGGGTTGTACCATCCGCGCGTGCGAACGTCGATCGCGGACACCGGCTGCACCGCGGGACGCAACTCCGCGCCCAGTTCCACGGCGTACGCTCGCAGGATCTCCGCCGCGTACCCATGAGTGACGCCGGCCGCGGCGCCGTTCTCGGCGTTGAGCACCAGCTGCACGCTGCCTGCGCGGGTGCGCATCACCTCGCGCTCGAAGCCTTCGGGGATGCCGACGATCATGTCCACCCGGCGCGCCAGCAGCGCGTCGTTCGCACGCTCCATCGACGGGGACGCGTCCGTCAGAGTGAACCGGCGCGACGCCACGAGGCGCTGCGCCACCCCGCGCGACATCGTGGTGTGGTCGCGATCCACGAAATAGAGTCGCGCGTTCTTCACCTCGAACGTCGCCGCGCTCGACAGGATGAGCAGCTGCACCACGGGCATGATGAACATCTGCCGCAGCATGAGGTGGTCGCGGCCGATCTGGAGAAACTCCTTGCGCAGCAGCATCCGTAACGCGCGCATCACGCCAGCCTCGGCTTGAAGCTGCGGATCGAGCTCGCGAGCAGCACGATGGTCATCACCAGGAGCACCAACAGCTCCAGGCGGAGATGCGCGACGCCCACGCCTTTCACCATGATGCCGCGCGCGACGATGATGAACCAGCGCGCGGGGACGATGAACGTCACTGGGCGCAGCCACGCCGGCATGCTCGCGATCGGGAAGATCATGCCGGACAGCAGCGCGTTCGGAAGCATCGTCACCAGCATGGCCGTGAACATCGCCGTGCGCTGCGAATTCGTCTTGGCCGCGACGAAGATGCCGAGTGCGAGCGACAACCCGGAGTACAACAGCGCCGCGGCGATCAACAGCGTGACGCTGCCACGGAAGGGAACGTGGAAGACGATCCACGCCGCGAGCAGCGCCGTCACCACGTTCGCGAAGGCCAGCACGAGGTACGGCAGCACTTTCCCCACGATGATCTGTGCCGGACGCAGCGGCGAGACCAGCAATACCTCGAGCGTGCCGCGCTCCTTCTCCCGCGAGAGCGAGATCGCCGTCATCAGCGCCGACACGAGCGTCAGGACCAGGGCGATGAGCCCGGGCACGAACAGGTTCACGCTCTCGAGCGTTGGATTGAACTGCATCCGCGTCTCGGGTGCGATGCGCACCGCGCCGCGTCGCGCGACCGTCTCCTGCTCCCACGCACTGATCACCGCGCGCGCGTAGTTCTGCATCGTCGTGCCGGTGTTGGGATCGGAGGCGTCGCTGGCGATCAGGACGCGCGCCGGCTCACCGCGTCCGAGGTGGCCGCCGAACTCGGGCTCCAGCACCACCGCCAGGTCCGCCGCGCCGCGCCGGAAGAGGGGCTCGATGGTGTCCGCCGTCGCGCTCGTCGCCACCACCCGAAACCGGTCCGTCGCCGCGAAGCGACTGCGCAGCGAGATCGACGCGTAATCCGGAGAGGGATCCACCAGGACCACCCGGACGTTGCGCACGTCGCTGCGCAGCGCGAAGCCGAACAGGATCACCTGCACCAGCGGCATCGAGAGCAGCACGATGAGCGTCTGCCGGTCGCGCAGGATGTGCCTGAACTCCTTGACCACGAACGCTCGCAGCGCGTTGACGTTCACGCGGCACTCCCCGCTTCCGTCGCGCCGGCCGGACGGGCGAGTCGCACGAACAGCTCGTCGACCGTCGCTGCGTCGAACTCGCGCTTGAGGTCTCCGGGCGTGCCGAGCGCCGTTATCCGCCCGTTCACCATGATGGAGATGCGGTCGCAGTACTCTGCTTCGTCCATGTAATGCGTGGTGACGAACACCGTCGTTCCCCGCGCCGCGGCCTCGTAGATCAGCTCCCAGAACTGCCGCCGCGTGATCGGGTCCACGCCACCCGTGGGCTCGTCGAGGAACACGATCTTTGGCTCGTGCAGCATCGCGACCGAGAATGCGACCTTCTGCTTCCAGCCGAGGGGAAGCGACGCCACGAAATCGTCGGCGTGCCCCGGCAGATTCAGGCGCTCCAGCATTGCCGTGGTCCCCGCGGCGATCGCCTCGTCGCTCAGGCCGTAGATGGCGCCGTACAGCTGGATGTTCTCGCGCACGGTGAGATCGGCGTAGAGCGCGAAGCGCTGACTCATGTAACCGATGCTGCGGCGAATGTCGTCCCGCTGGCTGTGCACGTCGAAGCCGGCGACCCGTGCCTCGCCCGACGTCGGCGCCAGCAGGCCGACCAGCATCTTGATCGCCGTCGTCTTCCCCGCTCCGTTCGCGCCGAGGAAGCCGAACACCTCACCGGCGGCCACGTCGAAGGTGATGGCGTCGACGGCCGTGAACGCACCGAAGCGTTTCGTCAGCGTCTGCGCCGCGATCGCTTTCACGCGGCAGCGTCCGCCAGCTCGTTTGCGCCCTGCGACATGAGCGCCATGAACGCGTCCTCGATCCCGGCGGCGATCGGACGCGCCTCGACGTCGCGGAGCCCGTGGGCGCGGAGATACCCGGCGAGCTCCGTCGCGATCGCGTCCGGCGCCGTCCCCGCGCGGCGGTCGGTGTAGTGCAGCTCCTCGCCGAAGGGATACACGGAGTATGCGTGCGAAAAGCCGCGCAGCGTCTGCAACAGGTGGTAGCGGGTCGCACCCTCCGCGGGCACGGCGAGCAACGGACGCGAATAGCGCTTGCCGATCTCGCGCGGCGGATCGATCTCGAGAATCCGTCCCTGCTGGATGAGCGCGACGCGGTCGCATCGGAGCGCCTCGTCCATGTACGGTGTCGACACGAGGATCGGCAGCCCCGACGCGCGCAGGATGCCCAGTTGGTCCCAGAACTCCCGCCGGGAGACCGCGTCCACGCCGGTCGTCGGCTCGTCGAGGAAGAGCAGATCCGGGCGATGCACCAGCGCGCACGACAGCGCCAGCTTCTGCTTCATCCCGCCCGAGAGCGCGTCGGCGCGACGGTCGCGGAAGGGCTCGATCTGCCGGTAGATCGGCGCGATGAGATCGTAGCCGCGCTCCACGGTCGTGCCGAACACCGACGCGAAGAACTCCAGGTTCTCGGCGACGGTGAGATCGGGATACAGCGAGAACGTTCCCGGCATGTAGCCGATGCGCCGGCGAATTGCCCAGAAGTCGCGGACGACGTCGAGGCCGAGCACCGTCGCGGCGCCGCCGTCCGGCACGAGCAGCGTCGTGAGAATGCGGAAGAGCGTCGTTTTCCCGGCGCCGTCCGGACCCACGAGCCCGAACAGCTCCCCGCCGCGCACGTCGAAGCTGACGTCCTGGAGCGCCACGACGTCGCCGAAGCGTTTGCCCACGTCGCGAACGTCGATCGCGTCGCTCAGGTGCCCGTCCGCGGAATGGTGATGTCTCCAGGCATGCCGATCTTCAGCACCCCGCCCTTGTTGGCGACGCTGACCTTCACCGCGTACACCAGGTCCGCGCGCTCGTCGCGCGTCTGCACTGGCGTCGGCGTGAACTCCGCCTTCGATGCGATCCAGCTGACGACGCCCGCCATGTTCACCAGCTTACCCGACTGGTCCACGTGGACCTGCACGACCTGTCCCAGCTTGACGGCCGGCAGCTGCGGCGCCGTGATGTACGCGCGCAGCGTCAGCGTGTCGAGGTTGGCGATCCGATAGAGCGGCTGGCCTACCTGCACGACCTCGCCGGCTTTCACGTACGTGGCCAGCACCGTCCCCGGCTCGGGGTTCACGACGCGGCTCTTGGCGACGAGGTCGCGGATTTGTGCGACGCGCGCGTCGTTCGACCCCACCTGCTGTGCCACGCTGGCGCGTTGCGCTTTCGCCGCCTCGATCTGCGCCGCGAGCGTGCGATATTCTCGCTCCGCCTGGTCCAGCTGCTGCGCGGTGGCCGCGCGCTGCTCCACCAGCCGGCGGGTGCGCTCGTACGTGCGGCGCGCCACGTCGAGCTGCACGGAGAGCACGCCGATCTGCCGGTCCGCCTCGACCACCTTCGCTTCCGTGGCGCGGCGCTGCGCGACGATCTGCTCGCGCTCGAGCGCCAGCTGCGTCGTGTCGACGAACCCAACGTCCGCGCCGCGCGATAGCTGTACGCCCTCGGCGGGTGTGAACTCCTTGAGCTGTCCGTTGGCCTGCGCCGACACCACGACCTCGTTCGCCTCGAAGTTGCCGTAGGCGTCGGGCTTCTTGCTGCGGCTGCACGCCGCGACGGCGAGTGTCGCGACGAGCACGGGATTCTTCATGAGCCACCGCATCATCGCACCTCGACGCCGAGTGTCGTGAGAAAGCGCGCGCGTGCCTGCGCCAGCTCCACGCGATGGATCGCGCGCGCGACGCGCGCCGCGAGCACGTCCGTCTGGCGGTCGACGTATTCCGCGGACGTGATCACCGCCTCCGCGTACCGCGCGCGCGCCTCCGCGAGCACCCGCTCGCGCAGCGCGATGATCTCGTCGTCGGTCGACAGCTCGGCCTCGAGCCGGTCGATGGCGGCGAGGTCCTGGGCCGTCGTGCGCGTCAGCTGCCGCCGGAAAGCCTCTTCTTCCGCCGCCACGATGCGCGACTGAAGTGCGAGCACCTCGCGATCGCGTCCGGTGGCGCCCCACGTCCACGGCGACCACTGGAGCTGTACCCCGGCCAGCCAGTAGCTGTCGAAGCGGTTGCTCAGCGGATTGAGCCCGGGACGTCCATAGCCAGCCCGGCCGAATGCCGAGAGCCGCGGCAGGTCCTGCGCTGACCGGAGGCGGCGCTGCGTCACGAGCACGTCTCGCGCGCGCGCGAACTGCTCCAGCTCCGGACGCCGCATGCCGCTGTCGGGTTGCAGCGCCGCGCGGACCGCCGCGACGGCGCCGCGCAGGTCGGGCTCGGCGAGCACCGCCGCGGTATCGACGCGCACGCCGGAGAGGTCGGACAGAACGACCAGCGCCGCGCCGCGGTTCGAGCGCCATTCGGCGAGCGCCTGCCGCCGGCGGAGGATCTCCGCGCGGAGCGCCTCTTCCTCGCTGGGGAGTGCCGCGCCCTCGCGCACGCGGCGCGCAGCGACGTCGCGCTGCGCCTCGAGGTCGGTGATCGTGAGCGTCAGCTCCGAGATCTGTGCCCCGGCGCGCAACGCCGCGAAGAACGCATCGTTCACCTGCTGGCGCAGCGTGTAGAGGGTGACGTCCGTGCGCGCCTGCGCCTCCGCGAGCTGCGCGCGCTCGAGCGCGCGCCGCGCTCCGAGCGTGGGATCGAGGAGCCGCTGGTTGGCGACGACGCGGGCGTCGTACGTGTCGTGCGACGGCGTCGGGACGGCGAGGCCCGGGAGCGCGAGCGGGATGCGCGCCACGTCGGATTGGTACTGCGCCATGCCCTCGACGCCGAGCGTGGGCAGGCGTTCGGCCGACAGGTTCGCGTCGCGGAGACTCGACTGCGCGGCAAGCAGCTCGCGCTCCCGCGTGCGCGGATCGCCGCGCGACGTCGCGGCGTAGAGATCGCGCAGCGAGAGCGTGTCGGGCGCCGGCGTCTGTCCGCCGAGTGCGGAGGCGGCGATGAGCGCGCCACAGGCCATGACGCTCGAGGCGCGCCCCCTCATGGGCGGAGCGCCCGCTTGAAGAAGTCCGGCAGCTCCTTGCGGCGCCGGGCGATGAACGCGTCGAAGCCGGCGGCGTCCAGGCCGAGGGCCGCGCAGATCATCGCGCGCGCCGCGAAGGGAAAGATCGCGAGGGAGATGAGGTTGATGGCGAATTGCTGCGCCTGGATCGGATGCATCTTCCCGGCTTTGACCTCGGCGTCGATCTGCGTCTGCAGCCTTTGCAGCACCGCCGGGAACACTCGCAACGGATCGGCGCCGGTGGCCTGCGCGACCATTTGTGGGAGGCGCTCCGGGTGATGGTGCATCTCGGCGATGAGGTAGCCCGGGAGAAAGGGATTGCGCGCCAGGTTATCGAGGTACAGCGCGATGAGGCGGTCGACCTTCTCGTGGATCGCGAGATCGCTGCCGAGCGTCTCGACGAGCACGGGAAACAGCCGGGCGGCAAACTGCGAGAAGACCGCGGCGCTGAGGCGCTCCTTGGAGCGGAAGTAGTAGTGCAGCAGCGCCTGGTTGACGCCTGCCTCGCGGGCGATCTCCTGCATGCGGGCGCCGGCGGTGCCGCTGCGGATGAAGACGGCGCGGGCGGCGTCGAGGATGCGCTGCTCGGTGGCGCCGTCCGGAGTCGGAGCGACGCGTCGGCGCCGCGAGGGGCCGCTCCGCGCCCGCTTTCCACCGGCGGCGCGCCCGCCGCGTGTTTTGGCCATTGGGTTTAATCGAATGATTAAACCAGACGGTAATCGTTGCCGGGTCGTCGCGCAAGCTGCGGGCGGACCGCTGGACGGCGAGACGGCGGCGCCCGAAGATCGTCGTGACTGTCATTCTGAGCGCGCGCAGCGAGCGAAGAATCTCCTCCGCACTGGCTGGATCCTTCGCTTCAGGACCTCCTGGCGATCAGCAGTCGTGCGGGCCCCACACGAGGAGCTTGCCGCGCGGGTCCTGATATGGCACCCACAGCGTGCGGCTCGTCGTCCGCGTCGTGTCGATCTCGGCACCACACCGCGCCACGGGCCACGTGAACGTCACGCGCATCCACCGGCCACGCGTCTCGAGCATCGTGAGATCGTAATCGGCGCGGTCGATCGACGGCAGCAGCGCGCCGGCGCCGAGCGTGTCGGACAGCGACTCATACAAGCGCGCGGTCCTGTCGTTCATGAAGAACAACGGCACATCTCTGAAGTGGTCGACCCAACGCACGACCTGCACGCGCGCCGTATCCGTGGTGTCGGCCCAGCCGATGATCCGCGCGCCGGCGCTGTCCCAACCGAGGATCGCGCGCGCCCAACCGCTCGCAAGGCTGTCGACGGGGACGCCATATCCGTCGTTCTCGTATTCCACCAGGTTGCGGCGCGTGCGAGGTGGCGCGAAAAGGAAGAACTGTCCTTCGGCGGAGTCGCGAGGGCTTGCGAGGACCAGCGCCCCGACCGGGCGCGCCGCCGCGCTCGGCTCGCGTCGAAACCAGAGCGTTCTCCTCGGTGCGGCAGAACTCGTGTCTCGTGGCGCACTCCAGCGCAGTGTGACGACGCCCAGACCATGCGTCGTCGAGTCGACGCGACTGCCGTAGGAGGCGGTGTCGTAAGGGGCAACGTCGGCCAGTGCGACAAGACCCGCAAGCGGCGACTCCGGCACCCATCCCTCCGGCTGCGGCTCCGACACCGGCGGCACCGCTGCCGTGGTCGCGGTTGGCTGCGCAGCCGCGGACACACCGGGCGCGGGCGTCGCCGCGGGTACGGATTGTTTGGACGCGCCCGAATCGCACGCGACGACGAGTACGAAAGCAAGCGACCCCGCCGCGACCAACGCTCCTCGGTTCATCTATCGGTCTCGAGCATTCGTCTTTTGGACGAGCAGCCACGCCCCGGGATCACTTCCGGAACGGGAGAACCAGCGTGAGTCGCGCGGCGCCTGCAGTTCGCTTCGTGGCGGGCTCAGAAACAGCGTGGATGTGTCACTCGTCACCCTTTCTTCGCTGCGCGTGCGCAAGTCTGCGCGACCATGCTCCCGTGAAATCGCCCCTCGAGGTATTGATGCCGCTCGCTACTCACCAGTCGCGTGCAATCGTCGCGTTTGCCATCGCCTTGTCTGCCGCTGCATGCTCGGACGTCCCGATGACCGCGCCGCTGGAACGCGACGTCGCGGCCGAGGCCGCGTTGGTGGCGCCCTCGAACGTGGAGATCCGGGAGCCCCTCGACGGCGAATGGCTCACCGGCGTCCACACCGTCACGGCGCGACTCATCGACCGCGCGCCGTCGCAGTATCGCATGTTCTGGCAGGTGGACGGCGGCTCGCTGGTGGTGATGTCGAACGCGCCCGACGGCGTGAGCAAGCAGGCGTGGATCGATTACACCAACTGGGCGTGGAACGGACGCGGCCCCTACGTGATGAATTTCGTCGCGAAGGAGCGGTGGTCGAACACCATCATCGCGCAGCGCTCGGTGTGGATCTACGTCGGCACGCGGACGAACCCGTTCGCGGGCGCCAGGTTCTTCGTCGACCCCGCGTCGAACGCCCGGCAGCAGGCAGACGCCTGGCGCGCGACCAGGCCGCTCGATGCCGCCGCCATGGATCGCATCGCCACACAGTCGCAGGCGGACTGGCTTGGCAACTGGATTCCGGACGTGGCGTCGCACGTCGCCGCGCGCGTGGCGCAGATCAGGCAGGCGGGCGCGCTTCCCGTGTTCGTCGCGTACAACATCCCGCTGCGCGACTGCAACAGCTACTCCGCCGGCGGTGCGCCGTCCGCGGCGGCGTACAAATCGTGGGTGCGCGCCGTCGCGTCCGGGCTCGGAGGCAACCGCGCCGCGATCATCCTCGAGCCGGACGCGCTCGGGCTGCTCGACTGCCTCACGTCCTCCGAGCAGCAGGTGCGACTCGACCTGCTGCGCGACGCCGTCGAGGTGTTCAAGCGCGCGAAGGTCGCCGTGTATGTCGATGCGGGGAACGCGCACTGGCAGCCGGCGGCCGTGATGGCGGCGCGGCTGACGCAGGTGCGTGCCGCCGTTGCCGACGGCTTCACGCTCAACGTGTCGAACTTCCAAACGACGGCGGACAACGTGGCCTACGGCAACGAGCTGTCGGCACTCATCGGCGGCAAGACGTACATCATCGACACGAGCCGCAACGGTCTGGGGCCCACGGCCGACTATCAGTGGTGCAACCCGGATGGCCGCGCGCTCGGCGCGAATCCGACGTTCATGACTGGAGCCGCACGGGCAGACGCGTACCTGTGGGTGAAGCGTCCCGGGGAGTCCGACGGTACGTGCAACGGCGGGCCGTCGGCGGGCACATGGTGGGCGGACTACGCGCTTGGTCTGGCGCAGCGTGCCTCCTCGACTACGGTTGCATCAGCCGTGGCTCAGTAGCCTCGCGGCGCGGCTTGCATCGAAGCCGCAGAGCGGGCATGATGAGCGCTGGCGACAGCGCAGAGCGCGATCATGCGAATCGGTTCCACCTGCTCCATCGTCCTTGCCGTTCTTGCCATCGCTCGGATGACGGCAGCGGCCCAGGCCGCCCCGACCGTCCGCGACGTCGCTGCGAAATACGCGCTCGCACGCGTAAACGGCGCTCCCCTGCCAGCGACCTTCACGGACGCCTCGTCGCGCACGTGGACGATCAACGACGGCTACATCGAGCTGTACCCGAACGGCTCGTGGATGCTGCGCGTGCACGGGCTCAAACCCGGAGCGACGTCGAAGCGCGCGCTCGTCACGGACCTGGGCAACACGACGCTCGCCGCGAATGCCGTGACCTTCGCGTCGCTCCTCGGAACGCACGCCGGGACCCTCGAGGCCGGGGTCATCGAGACCACGTACGACATCGATGGGGACAAGACCGCCGAGTCTCTCACCTTCGCCAAGCCGGGCGCGGAGGTGCGCGCAGTCGCGGCCGCGCCCGTTCCGCCGAACGCGCCGCCGTCACCCTCGCCCGCCAGCGCACCCAGCGCACCCAGCGCACCCAGCGCGCCCAGCGCACCCAGCGCACCGAATGAAGTCGCGAGGCCGCCGGCGCCGGCTGCGTCCGATCGCGTACCTCCCGCGAACGTGCGCGATCTCGCCGGCCTGTATCGCCTGCGCCTGGTGAACGGCAAGACACTTCCGGTTGCGGCAACCCAATGGACGAGCGGCGGCACGTTGCGCGTGGAGACGGACGGCACGTGGCAGCTTACGCTGAACACGCGCAGCAACCGCGCGTTCGAGGCCCGCACGAGTGGCGATCGCGGAACACTGCGGCGCACGGGCGATCAGCTCGTCCTCGTGTCCAATCGTTATGGCGACTCGCGCGCGGCGCTCGGCGGCACCGGCACGATCACTCTCGATTATCACTTCTTCGGAGATCCTGAGACCGATCGCTACGTGTGGGTGCGTGAAGGCGCGTCGGACGATCCCAACGTCACGGCGCGTGTGCCGGCTCCCCCGGCGCGGACCGTCCTTCCCGCGAAGTGGGCGAGCGTGAGCGCCGGCGACTTTCACGCCTGTGCACTGTCGGCGGAGGGCAAGGCCTATTGCTGGGGACTCCGCTCACGCCCCGTGGGTAGCGCGGGGGGTGACATTCCCGATCCCGTGCCCGGAAACCTGATCTTCACCGCCATCTCGGTGGGCAACTCGGTGGCGTGCTCGCGCGAGCGGCAGGACGAGTCGTGCGACACGGTGAACGGACATCACGCGTGCGGCATCACGCAGGCGGGCGACGCGTACTGCTGGGGAAGCAACCAGATGGGGCAACTGGGCGACGGCACGACGGACGACAGTGCCGCGCCGGTAAAGGTTCGCGGCAGCGGAGGCGCGCTGCTGTTCGAGTCCATCAGCGCGGGAGACGCGTTCACGTGCGGCGTCAGCAGGACGCACGTGCTCTACTGCTGGGGTCGAAATACGTCCGGAGAGCTCGGCGTCGGCACGGTCGACGGGGTACCGCATCCGGAGCCGCAGCAGCTGGCGGGTGGCGTGCGCGCGGTGAGCGCCGGCGGCGAATACGCATGCGCGCTCGCGAACGACGGCAGCGCGTTCTGCTGGGGAAACGGATCCATGAACCGGATCGGCAGCTCCGATGCGATCGGCTACGGCCCCAATCCGCGCGCGGTGCAGGTGCAGACGGATCAGAAGTTCGCGACGATCAGCGCAGGGCGCGCGCACGTCTGCGCGGTCACGGCGCAGGGCGCGGTCTTCTGCTGGGGCGACAACGCCTACAACGAGTCCGGTCCGGCGAACACGCGTGTGCCGAGCCTCGTACCGGCGCGCGCTGCGTTCACCTCCGTCGCGGCGTCCACTGCGTATCAGGCGTGCGCGGTCGCCACGGGCGGCGCGGCGTACTGCTGGGGAAACAACAACAAGGGCCAGCTCGGCTCGGCGAACGCATCGGAGACGTGCGGCCTGGAACGCTGGACGTGCAGTAGTCTGCCGTTGCTTGTGGGCGGCAATCGCACCTTCGTGTCGATCGCGAGTGGAGCCGAATTCACATGCGGCGTCACGACACAGGGTGAGCTGTTCTGCTGGGGCGACAACTCCGTCGGACAGCTCGGGCTCGGCGACCGCGAGCCGCATGCGTCACCGACAAAAGTGCAGGACTGATGCGAGTAATGGCACAACAGCGCCGTGAGTCTTGTCTGGCTTTATAGATATGGCTATAATGGCCATATGAAGTCGGTTTCGGTGTCCATGGCTAAGAATGGGCTTAGTGCGCTGCTGCGCGAAGTCCGTGAGGGCAGGACCGTGATCATCACGGACCGTGGCGTTCCGGTCGCGCGTCTCGTGCCGCCACCCTCGACGCGAGGCGTATCGCCGCGAGCGGTGGACCTCGCCCAACGCGGACTCGTCGTCTTGCCGACGAGAGCGCCGTCCGCTGAATGGCTCAAGGGCCGCTGGCCAAGCGTGAAGCGCGGCAACTCGGCCGTGCGCGTCCTCCTCGAGGAGAGAGAGAAGGGACGGTGAGGTATTGGGATTCGTCGGCGCTGCTTCCGCTCCTCGTGAAAGAACCGTCGTCGGATGCGGCGGCGGAGACCCTGACCGAAGACCCGGCGATCGCGACGTGGTGGGGGACGCCGGTCGAATGCGTTTCCGCGATCGCCCGTCTCGAGCGCGACGCGTTGTTGCGGCACGGCGACGCAGCAGCCGCACTGGTTCGACTGCGCGCGGCGAGCGTTGCGTGGACCGAGGTACCCGCGACCACGGCCGTACGTGAGCAGGCCGTTCGCCTTGTGCGATCCCACCCCTTACGCGCGGCTGACGCGCTTCAGCTGGCAGCGGCGATCGTCGCGTCGGATTTTCAACCGGCGACGCTGGCGTTCGTCACGCTCGACTCGCGTCAGGGTATCGCCGCTGAGCGCGAGGGGTTTTCCGTTATCGCGCCAGCTGTCTGAACGCGTGGTGCGGCGGCGGGGCCCGGTCTAGCCCGTGTTTCGCAGCCCCTGCGCCACCCCGCTCAGCGTCGTTGCAAGGACCGCATCCACTTCCTCCGACTGCGCATCGGCTTCTCCACGCGCGAGTTTCCGCTCGAGGAGCGACACCTGGATCAGCGAGAGCGGGTCCACGTACGGGTTGCGCAGCGCGATCGCCGACTTGAGCACCGGCTGGTCGTCCAGCAGTGCCGCCGCGCCTCTGATCGCGAGGATCGCCGTCACCGCCGTCTCGTAATCGCGCTCGAGCCGCTCGAGAAGCTTCGCCTCGGTATCACCGCCAAGCGTGCGCACGTACAGGCGCGCGATACCGAGGTCGGTCTTCGCGCACACCATCTCGATCTTCCCGAGCAGGTCGTCGAAGAACGGCCAGTCGCGCGCCATCTGCTGTAGCGTGCGCAGACCATCGGGCGTGCTCGCCATCTCGCCGAGGGCGGCGCCGGCGCCGAGCCACCCGGTGAGCATCAGCCGGATCTGCGTCCAGCCGAAAGTCCACGGGATCGCGCGAATGCCCTCGACACCGTGCTTCGCCCCGGGACGGAACGACGGCCGCGAGCCGAAACGCGCGTTCGCCAGCTCGCGCACCGGTGTCACGCGCTCGAACATCGCGAACAGTGCGGCGTTGCCGTGCACCATCTCGCGGTACAGCTCCACGCTGCGCGCCGAGAGCTGGTTCATCACCTCCGCGAACGGATGATCTACCGCTTTCGATTCGGATACAACTGCAGATCCCTCGCTATCGCTCGGGATGACAGCCTGGAGCAGCACGCCCGCCAGCGTCACCTCCAGCGTGCGCTCGGCGATCGGGAGCAGGCCGAACTGTTGCGATACGATCTCACCCTGTTCGGTAATCTTGATGCGTCCGTCCACACTGCCCGGAGGCAGCGCCGCGAGCGCGCGCGCGACGGGGGATCCGCCTCCGCGTCCCACGCTCCCGCCGCGTCCATGAAAGAGCGTCAGCGCGACGCCGGCGTCGTCGCACAACCGCACGAGCGTCTGCTGTGCGCGGTACAGGGCCCACGAGGACGCGAGCACGCCGGCGTCCTTCCCCGAGTCGGAGTAACCGATCATGATCTCCTGACGCCGTCCGCGCGCCGCGAGCTGGCGCGTGTACACGGGATCGTCGAAGAGCGCGCGCATGATCTCGGGCGCGCGCTCGAGGTCGTCGAGCGTCTCGAAGAGCGGTACGACGTCGAGTCGTGAGACCGGCGGGTCCGCCGTGAGGTCGCACAGCCCCGCCTCCGTGGCAAACAGCAGCACGCGCAGGAGGTCGTCGGCCTCGGTGGTCATCGACACGATGTACGTCTGCGCGGCGCGCTCCCCGAGCTCGTCCTGGATCTCCCGCACCGCGCGAAAGGTCTCCGCGACGTTCTTCTCGCCTTTGCGCAGCGCATCGGCATGGTCGCGGACGTCCATGAGGAAACCATGAAAACCGAACGCGCGCACAAGCGCGAGCAAAGGCTCCAGAAACGTCTCGCAGGCCAGGCGCGCGCCGGCGCGCATCAGCTCGCCGCGAACCAGGTCGAGGTCGCGCTCCAGCTCTGCGGCGCCGGCGTATGCCGCGGCGTCGATGCCGTCGCGTCCCGCGTCGCGCGCGGCGGTGAGCGATCGCGCGCGAGTTACGCGCGCGCTCATATACGAGAGCTTGAGCCGCAGGGGCTCGTCCGCGTTTCGCGCCTTGTTGGCCTCGTACACCTCCGGGAGCAGAACGCGGTCCCCCTCCAGCGATGCCACCAGCTCGCGACCCGGCTGCGTGATCGACGCCGAGAGCGACGCACGTTCGACGAGGTCGCGCAGCCGCGCTTCGTAGCGACCGAGGATGGCGTGGCTGGCGCGTCGCGCGGTGGCGACCGTGATGTCGGGAGTGACGAATGGATTGCCGTCGCGATCGCCGCCCACCCAGTTGCCCATGCTCAGCGGTACCGCGGACCGCACCGACTCGGCTGCGTCCTCGCCGTATGTCTCCTGGTACGCCCGGATCAGCGCCAGCCGCGCGGCTTCGGCCGCGTCGACGAGTCGGGTCTCCAGGTACCAGATGACGGTCGACACCTCGTCCTTCACGGTCGGCCGATCCTGACGTACCTCACTGGTAAGCCAGAGGAGCTCGACCTCCGCCTCGAGGTTGTCGTCGATGCCGGCGCACTCTGTCGCGGGCGCGCCCTCGCGACGCAGCAGGAGCTCGGCGACGCGCGCCTGCAAGCCGAGGAGGGTACGGCGGGTGGACTCCGTGGGGTGTGCGGTGAGCACGGGTCGGACGTCGAGCCGGCGAATTGCGTCGGCGACTTCCGCGGCGCTGCACCCGCGCTCGCGCAACGAACGCATCGCGGCACGCGCCGAGCCGGGCTGCGGTTCGGTCGCCGCTCTGGTTCGATATTGCCGCGTGCGGCGGACGCGGTGCACCTGCTCGGCGGTGTTGATCAGCAGAAAGAAAAGTGTGAAGGCTCGCGCCGTCGTTGCGCAGTCCGCGAGGGAAAGCGCCTCGATGCGCGCGAGCAGCTCGTCGAGCGTCGGCGCTCCCGGTTCACCGCGCCGGCGCGCGCGGCAGGCCACTCGGAGAGATT